>Ga0207752_1000008_pt1 | contig 87242 bp, 77 predicted proteins | sample Pon2CUnioCityCA_6_FD_187272 | JGI IMG/M metagenome (GOLD analysis project Ga0207752, IMG submission 187272) | Marine sediment microbial community from Union City, CA, USA - Pond 2C Sediment 2 (SPAdes) | ecosystem: Environmental > Aquatic > Marine > Intertidal zone > Salt pond sediment ... | reverse complement strand
ATTGTCGACGATGTTGTCGACGAGCTGGGGAGCCGCAAGGAGGTGGAATACGTGCGTACCATCCTCCGTGACGGTACCAGTGCCGATCGCCAGCTTCGCGTCTACGAGCAGCACGGCGGCGATGAGAACCGGGAAGACGCACTCAAGGCTGTCGTAGACAACCTCATCGCAGAGACCAAGGAAGACGTATACGATTAGGGATTGGAGTCTGGCAATCTCTAATCTCCACTCCCTATTGTTTATGGGCCACCACCCCGAACGCCCGTTTCTTATCCACGACTCGCTCGAAGCCGGCTTCCGCCAGCCGGTGCCGCACACCGCGCGCCATGCCGGCTCCAGAGCGGCTCTCTAAATCTCCGATGTAATGGAAAAATCGGCCCGTGCGTGTCAGTATCCGGTAGATCTCCTCGTAAAATTCCAGCGAATACAGATGTCCGGCCAGGCTGAAAGTCGGTGGATCATGCACCACCGTGCTGAACCGTTCCTCCTCCAGCGTTTCAATTACCTCTAGCGCATCTCCCATTCGCCGCTCAATCTTTCCCTTCTCAAACAGCGCCTGCGACCACGGATTGAGGCTACATACCTTGACAATCGCCGGATCCAGTTCGATCGTAAGCACTCCCGTCACGCCCGCCCGTTTCCCTGCCGCAATCGCCGTGTATCCCAGTCCCATTGCCGTATCCAGGACCTGTCCGGCCGGTTTGGCCGCTTTGATCTTGGCCAGCGTGTCCTCATGCGGATTCATTCCCTTGATCCGGTGCATCGGCAGCCCGGAAACCAGCATCGTCGGCGCCGATTCTGTCGGATAGAGCGTGTATGCCCGGCTCAGTAACTCCGAAAAGAACTGGATCTTGATCGCTTCTTCTTCTTCGATGAAGAAGCAGGTATTTTCATCTTCGGCGATCCTCTCCACCTCGTCCCAGGGCAATATCTGCCCGTCTGGCAGCGCCACGCCGGCAGCACTCAGCTCGACTTTTGTCAGGCTGATATTGAGATCCAGAGAGACGGCCTGCGTGCGTAATCCAGCCCCTCTCGCTTTCATCAGGGCACGCGCCTGCACATGGGACAGGACAATTAAATCAAATTCCATCTGGTTTCAGGTAACGCAGCTCCGTTTGTGGCTCGCTTAGATACTCGACCCCATCCTCCGTCACCAGCACATCTTCCTCAAGACTCATGATGCCTCTTCCCGGCACCTCCACGTGCAGCTCCAGGGTAAAGACATTCCCCACCTCCACCGGCAGCTCGCAGATACCCGCATAGCGCTCCCAACGTGGCCCCAGGACCGTTGCCCCATCGTGCGCCGAGCGTCCCAGCAGGTGGCCAAAGGCGTGCTTATACTCCGGGTATCCGTGGGCCACGATATACTCCCGGGCCGCCTTATCCACCTGCCAGCCCGGTGTCCCCGGCGTCAGCGCTGCCTCCCCTGCCTTAATTGCGCCATAAACCACGTCGAAAGCGCGCTGCACATCTGCCGGTGCTTCCTCTTCGCCCTCCTCCGGCACGTACCACATCCGCTGGATGTCCGAACAATACCCATTCTCCTTGACACCCAGATCCAGATGCAGCGTATGTCCTCGTTCCAGGGCCACGTCACCCGGCGCTGCGTGGCCGATAGCCGAATCTGGCCCGCACGTCACGATCGGATTGTACGGTTTATCCCAGGCGTAATCCAGGCCCATCTCGTCGATGCGCCGGTGGACGAAGCTGGCGATCTCGCGCTGGGTCATTCCCGGCCGGACGTACATCTCTACCTCGTCAAACAGCCGCTCTGTGGTCGCAATTGCCTGCCGCATCCGTGCCACTTCCGCCGCGCTCTTCCGCCCCCGCAGGGCGCCAATAATCCGCTCCGCCGAGGCCAGACGCTCGCCATATGGCGTTTCCTGTAAGATCTTCTGCAGGGATAGGAACAACCCATGTGACAGTCCATCCGCCGCCACGTCATCCTCAGAGTAGTTAATCGCAATTTGCCCCGGCTCGATTGCCGCCAACGTTTCCTGCAGTGGCGCCGCGATCCCTTCGTGATAGCCGATTACCTCGTCGTACGCGCCCACGTTGCGCACATTTTCCGCATCATAATAGCCGACAATCGCCACCCGCCGCCCGTTGCGGCCGATCAGCAGCGCCGACTGCCACGTCAGGTCCATTCCCAGGATCAGATCCAGCGCCGGATCCGGCGTCAAAGAGGTCTCCCGCACGAACGTTAACCACAGATCCGTCTCAAATTCCTCCAGAATTTCAACAGCCTGCGCCACTTTCTCTTGAATCAGCTCATTATTATCCATTGTTTCCCTCATCGACTCTCAGAACCCACTGATCCCCAATCCCTACAACCTGGACAGTATCTCTGGCCCGTCCTTCGTCACCGCAATCGTGTGTTCAAACTGCGCTGAGAGCGAGCGGTCCTTCGTAATCACCGTCCAGCCGTCATCTAGCAGTAGCCACTCCGGTCCACCGGCGTTGATCATCGGCTCAATCGTAAAGACCATCCCCGGCCGCAGCCGTGGCCCCTGTCCCGGCGGTCCCACGTGCGGTACCGACGGTTCTTCGTGCAGGCTTCGTCCCACACCGTGCCCGCCCCACTCGCGCACAACCCCGTAGCCATGGCTTTTGGCATGTGCCTGGATCGCCGCCCCAATGTCGGTCAGCCGGTTGCCCGGCTGCGCCTGTTCAATCCCCAAAGCCAGACACTCCCTTGTCACCTGCAGCAACTGCTCCTTTTCTGGCGAGATCTCTCCCACGGCGAAGGTGATACACGCATCCCCGCACCAGCCGTCCAGGCGCAGGCCGATATCGATGCCAATTATATCGCCGTCGCTCAGGCGCCGGCCGTCGGGCAGGCCGTGACATATCTCCTCGTTAATCGACGCGCAGATCGTGCCCGGGAAGGGTGGGTGGGTGGGCGGATTGCCCTGGTACCCGCGGTAAAGCGATTGTGCCCCCTCGCTCTCGATATACGCCGTCGCAATCCTGTCTAGCTCGTCCAGTCGAACCCCCGGCCGGATCTCCTCCTCCAGCCGGGCAAATGTTTCTGCCACCAATCTGTTGGCGGCCCGCAATCTCTCGATCTGTTTCGGACTCTTTAATTTGATAGCCATAAAAATTGCTTTTCCCTGATCCAGTTTCGTCGGTGAGACGAGGCAACCGGAAATCTTTCTCACTGCTCAACCGGCACTATTACCCCCGGTCGTCTCGCCCACTCGCCCGCGTCGCTCCCTTACTCGCCCACAATCGAATCATAAATCGCCTGTAACTCTTCGTCAGAGAAGAAATGAATCACGACCTTGCCCCCTTTCGCCCCTTTCTGAATATTTACCCGCGTGCCCAGCGACTGCTGGAACTGAGACTCAAGCCAGACCAGTTCTGGCGTTGGGCGCGAAGATTGTTTCGGGCGGGGGCGCTTCCGCGACAACTGCTTCTCCACCGATGCCTCCGTCTCTGCCACGGTCAATCCTTTGTTCAGGATCGTGCGCACCATCGCTATCTGCTGACCCGCGTTTGGCAGGCGCAATATCAGCTCCGCATGCCCGATCTCAATCTCGCCCGCCAGTAATGCCTCTTGCCCCTCGCCCGGCAACTGGTCATGCAGGCGCACTATCTGTTCTGTCTGGCGCACATTCAAGCCTTCGTCCAGGATCGTCTCCATCAACGTCACCTGTTTTTCAGCATCCGCCAGGCTCAATAGCGTCCGCGCATGTCCGCCGCTGAGGGTGCCCTTTACCACCGCCGCCTGAACCTCTTCTGGTAAGTCAAGCAGGCGGATCATATTCGCCACGGCCGGGCGGCTCTTGCCCACCCGCTGGGCCACTTGCGCCTGGGTCAGGCCAAACCCTTCCACCAGTTGCTGGTAAGCGGTTGCCTCCTCCAGCGGATTGAGGTCAGCTCGCTGGATATTCTCAATCAGGGCCAGTTCCAGCATCGTCTGCGGGCTCGCGTCTTTCACCACCACCGGCACCTCTGCCAGCTCCGCCCGCTGCGCTGCCCGCCAGCGCCGTTCTCCGGCGATAAGCGTATACTGCCCTTGCCCTTCGTCGTGGACGATCAGCGGCTGGATCAGACCGTGTTCAACGATCGAGGCCGCCAGCTCTGCCAGCGCCGTTTCGTCGATGTGGCTTCGGGGCTGGTGCGGATTCGGGCTGATTGACTCCACAGCAACCATTTGCAGACCGCCACCTTCTCCCAACTCGGTATCTTCCGTTTCTTCACTCTGGGAAAAAAGCGCGTCCAGACCTCGCCCTAACCTCTTTTTTCTCGTCATCGACCCTTTTCCTCTTCGGGGGCCGGTGCCTTCACCTGCACACCGTCCCCTTTCAACAACTCCGTCACCAGTACTTTGTAGGCCATCGCCCCGGGCGAAGAAGGCGCGTACAGGTTAATCGGTTGCCCATAACTGGGCGCTTCGCTGAGTCGAATATTCCGTGGAACAATCGTCCGGAATACCTTATCCGGGAAATGGGCGCGCACCTCTTCCACCACCTGCCGGCTCAGATTGGTGCGGCTATCGTACATCGTCATGATCATCCCCCGGATGGCCAGCTCTTCGTTCAGAAAACGCTTGACACGCTGCAAAGTCTGCATCAATTGTGAAAGTCCTTCCAGGGCCAGGTATTCACACTGGATGGGAATCAATACGCCATCCTGGGCAGCCGTCAGGGCATTAATCGTGAGCAGGCTCAGGCTCGGCGGGCAATCAATCAACACGTAATCAAAGGCACCATTGATTCCGGCCAGCCCCTGCCGTAACCTGTACTCCCGCGCCAGTTCATTGACCAGTTCCACTTCTGCTCCCGACAGCGCCGGGTTCGCCGGCAAAAGCGTCAGCTTCTCCAGTTCGCCATGTTGGACGGCCGTTTCCTCAAAGGTTGCCTCGCCCAGCAACAGGTCATACGTTGACGCAACGACCTCGTTCTTGTCGAAGCCCAGGCCGGAGGTGGCATTCGACTGGGGATCCATATCCACAATAAGCACCCGCCATCCTCTTTCCGCCAGAAATGCCCCCATATTGATCACGCTGGTCGTCTTCCCCACGCCCCCTTTCTGGTTCACAATCGCGTAGATTTTCATAATTCTGGCCGGTCCCTTAGCCTCGTACCCTTTCCAGGTGGGCGATTTTGCTGGCGAGATCTGGTTGGGTGACCGAGCGGGCAGCTAACTCATTGGCAAAGGTTGCCGCTTCCCATGGATTTCCCTTGGTCTGGTAGAGCCGGATGAGGAAGGCAGCGGCGAAAATATCCCCGGCGCCGGTCACGTCTCGCGCTGTCACCGTTGGCGCGGTAAACGTTTCACTCTCATCGCCCAGATACACGGTGCAGCCCAACGCTCCCCGGGTTACCACCAGTAGGCGCGCCCACTGCCGGTACTCTTCCAGCAGAGCCGGGTCCGGTACGTCCTCTTCGCTGAGAATCACGGCCGCCGCCAGGGGCATCGTTTCCCGGGCACCTTTCCACGCTCGCGCGTAAACCCGGCCATCCTCATCCCACGCCCGTAACCATCCTTGAGGGGTCAGGCCGACCAGGCTGTTGCTGAAGAGGGTAACCAGGTCCGGATCCACTTCCGCCGCCACCGGTGCCAGGTGCACAATAGACGCCCGCTGCCACGCGGCCGGGACATCTGCTGCACTCAGGGAGCCCGCAATCTGCTCGATCCGCTGTTGCCGTCCCTCCTCATCATACTGGTTCTCAAACGTGGTCGTGTGGGCCGCCGCCACGTTTTTTACCGTGATGCCGGCAAAAGCGCCCGTCAGGTCACACTCCGGCCCCGCACTGGTCACCACCGCCGTGCGGCAGCCCAACGCCTCGGCCGTCCGCCCGGCATAGGCGACCGTCCCCCCAATTGTGGTGCCGGCCGGGGTGCGATCGTGGGTAACGTGCCCGATGGCTAGATAATCAAAGAGGCTCATGACCTCCCGATTTTAACATAGCACCCCCCAACATGCGAGTGAGGAATCCGCTAACCCCTCATCGCCGGCCGGGCACAGCACCGATCCCAATATCGGCGCCTTGAGAGCTTCCTGCACCAGCTTCGATGTCGCTTCGCGCGCCAAGATGGTCGCCTGAGCCATTAAAGATCGCTAGCTGGAGCAATTAGTTAGGTACCCTCTTCCCATTCCCCCTCATTTACTGTTGCATCGCTATCCGATCACGGTTATTATGTGAACTGTATGTGGAAAAAATTGTTCGGCCAACAACCGTTGCTCACGTTGCCCCAATTGTTAGTCCTGTTGGCAGTGATCGCCGGTCTTTTCATCGCACTTGATCTGAATCGGCGCGCCCAGGCCGGCCGGCTGGTCGGCGTTGGCGAGGAGGAACTGCAGGCAGAAATTGAGGTCGAACAAACACGCCAGGTCGCGTTACAGGCCACGGCCACGTACGTGCAAAGCGACTACTACGTAGAGGCGTATGCTCGCAACGAGGGTAGCTACTTGAAGCCCGGCGAGGTACGGGTGGTTCCTCTACTGGTAGAAGGTACGTTGGAGCCGACACCTGTCCCCACGCCAACCCCTGATCCAGCCCGGCATGCCCGGCCCTGGCAGGCGTGGTGGCATCTGTTGACCGACGTCGCGCCGCCTGCGCGCTGATGTGACCTTCGTAAGGCTTGCCCTCGCAACTAGCCTATGCTAACATATGCGGGAGGTTTACATATTATTGGGAAAGCCTTATAATGTGATGAGGATGGATTCTCGGCGAGGTTCGCTTTTCTCATCCGTGCCATAACTCTGGGTAGCATATCGTAACAAGGAATAATATTATGGGCCGACGCATAGTACCGATTATTCTTCTGGTTGGCGGCTTTTTGATGCTTGTGGTTGTTGCCTTTCTCTTCTTTCGACAATCCGAGCCACCGCCCGCACCGGCCGAAGGCACACCTCAGGCTGGTGAAGCAGAGGGGACCCCTGATCCTGATGCAACGCCGGCGACGGCCGGAACCGCTCCGTCCCTCGTAGAGGTCGTCGTATCTCTGCAGACCGTTCCCCGTGGCTGGCAGATGACCGAGGCGGAATTAACCACGGATCTGCGCCGCGTAGACGAGATCGATGATGACGTCATTACCGACATTGACGAAGCCTTGGGTAAGTACGCCCGTACCGATATCTTCCAGGGCGAGACGTTGACCAGGGATACCCTGATTGAAGATCCTACCCTCGAAGGCGTCGAGGAGTACGGTCCATCTTCCCTGATCCCGGAGGGGTTCGTGGCCCAGGCGGTACCCATGGACCGTCTCTCCAGCGTTGCCTATGGTGTCGACACCGGTGACGTTGTAGACGTGATGCTCACCTTCTTCATTGCTGAAGTAGATGAGGAATTTGCCTCGCTGCTGGAGAATAGCGCCGTCTTTTCTATCGAAACCACCACCCCGGCCGAGGAAGGAGAGGCAGCAGAGGTCAGCCGTTCGCTGCTTATCATCGATCCCTTCGGTCGTTTTGAAACGCTTCCCAATGGTGATCTGGCTCTGATTACGCCCTCAGAAAGCCAGCGTCCCATGCGCGTTTCCTTTGTTCTCCAGGGAGCGAAGGTCATCCAGGTTGGCCCCTGGGAGCCACTTGAGGCGGTCAGTGTGCCCACGCCCACCCCAACCCCCGATCCTGAAGCCACACCTACGCCGGAGGCAGGCGTTGTCCCCACAGCCACACCTGCGCCCCCCGACGTCCTCTTATTGGCCCTGGCACCGCAGCAACAACTGGTCCTCAAATATGCCGTCGAAAATGCCGCCGACATCGACTTTGCGCTGCGCGGGCCTGATGATGGGCAAATCTATTCGGTCGAGAACGTTGATATCAATGCCTTCTTGAGCCGCTTCGGCATTGAACCGCCGATTGACTATGAGTACACCGTCAGCCCGGTTTATGTCACCGTGACGCCAGTTGCCTCACCTGCTGCCCCGGGCGAGGGTGGAGGCTAAGACAAGGAAGTCGCCATGCGTCCCAGAACCTTTATCCTGATCATTGTCGTATTGCTGTTGCTTGCTGCTGCTGCCGTGCTCATTTTCTTTTACACCAGCGATGGTGGCGTGGCCGATATTGTTCCCGGTCTCGGTGGAGCTGAAGAGGCCACCCCTGTCGCGCAGGAACCTGGCGCTCCTTCGCCCACGGCAACGCCGGCCGTCAACTTCGTCCCCGTAGTCGTCGCCAGGCTCAACATGCCGGCCGGTACCGTCATCCAGGAAGATTTTCTGCAGGTGGAGATGCGCCCTGATGACAATATTGCCGTTCAGGCCGGCTATATCTTCTCAGAGCCGGAAGCGGTCGTCGGGCGCCTTACCCGGGTGAAGATTGGCAAAGGTCAGGAAATACTCGACTCGATGATTGCCCTTAGCCCACTCGATCTCGCCTCCATGGGCTCCGACCTTGCCCTCTATGTGAACCAGGGTGATGTTGCCCTCGCATTCCCTATCAATCGTTATTCAGGCGCCGCTTTTGCCATGCGCCCCGGCGATCTGGTAGACGTCCTCGCTACCATGTCTTTCATCAACATCGATCCCGAATTCCGCAGCGCCCTCCCCAATTTCCAGCAGTTGGTAGACCAGCAATTGCTCGGAGATGGAGGTAATTTCCTGCTCCCGGAGGGTGTTCAGGGCCGCTTAGAACTGATTCCAGGAATTAATCTTGTGGCCACCATTGGTCCCCAGGGCGCTACCGCGTGGGGTGGCAGTGATGAAGCCCTGCTCCAGATCCCCCGCCGGGTAACCCAATTGACAATCCAGCAGGCAGAGGTGATCTGGGTAGGTACCTGGAAGCCGCTGGGAGAGATGGAGCCCGGTCCTCAGGCAGCGCCGACCCCCGCAGCCGAGGCGCAGCCCGCTGTCGAGCCGACGCCGACCCCCGTCTTTGAACGAAGCGAGCTTAATCCTGACCTGGTCATTCTGAGCATGCCGTTGCAGGATGCCCTCTCGCTGAAATGGGCCATGGACCGTGGCCTGACCCTCGATCTCGCGCTGCGTTCCCAGGGTGACAACAGCGTATTTGTCACCACAGACGTCAGTCTGCCTCAATTGGTGGAGCAAGGTGGTCTGACAATTCCTGAAAGTCCAGAATACGATTTGTTCCCGCGTGCGGACGAGGTGCCGCCACCCTCTCTGGCACCCTGACCCATTCCCGAGCAGTAAGCGGGCTGAGTAATCTTCAGAACTGACAAGTGATGAGCCCCTGGCCCTGGCGGGTGAGGGGCTTTTCTTTGCCGCCGGTGGAGGTAATCTGTGAGTAACGATACTGCAGCAACCTATGATCCTTCACAATACGATCGCCCCTCGGTAACCGTCGACGTCGTTATTTTCTCCCTGATCGACGACCGGCTGAAGGTATTACTGGTGCGTCGCAAACAATGGCCCTTTGCCGGCATGTGGGCTATTCCCGGTGGGTTTGTGCGCATGGAAGAATCCCTGGAAGCTGCTGCGGCACGGGAACTGGCCGAAGAAACCGGCGTCCGCGATGTCTACATGGAACAACTATACACCTTTGGCGACCCAGATCGCGATCCCCGAACGCGCGTGATCACCGTCGCTTACTTCGCCCTCGTCCCGGCTAACGCTATCGATCCCCCTCAGGCCGGCAGTGATGCCGCCGAAACTCGCTGGTTTCCCATGAGAGACTTGCCCGAGTTAGCTTTCGACCACGCGCAGATCCTCAGCTACGCTTTAGAGCGCCTGCAATATAAGCTGGAATACACAGTCGTTGGTTTCGAGCTACTGCCCGATCTTTTCACCCTGCCCGAGCTGCAACATGCCTATGAGTTGATCCTGGGAGAAGCACTGGACAAGCGCAACTTCCGTCGCAAGATCCTCGCTTCTGGCATCCTCGAAGAAACCGGCGAGATGAGACGGGAGGGAGAGGGCCGGCCGGCTCGCCTCTACCGTTACAAGGAAAATGCCGTCGTCGAAGTAAAAGCTCGTCGCCTCTTTCCCTGAACGCTACCACAGGTTCGTCGTAACCAATATTGTTGCTCTCTGGCCGCTCCTCACGTCACCCATAGAGACTTCGTCAATTCCACCCCCAGCACGACCTCATCACGCCCTACCCTCAGCCGCATTGGCCCGTTAAACGGTGCTCGCCCGACAATCGCAAAATCGGCCCCCGGCACCAGTCCCAGACTTGCGAAATATTTTAGGCGTTCCGGATCATCGGTACGCACCCGGCTGACCGTGCCCTTGTGCCCCACATTCAGGTTAATGATGCAGATATCGTCAACCTCTGGCAGCATCCCCGTCTTGTCCGGAATTGGCTCTCCATGGGGGCAGCGACTCGGTTCCCCTGTCATTTCCGCCATGCGCTCCGTCAACGTGTCATTCAACCCCTGCCCTAGCTGATCTGCGTGCTCATGCGCTTCATCCCAGGCGAAGCCCATCACGTCCACCAGAAAGACTTCCAGGATCCGGTGCCGCCTTAATTCGCGCAATGCTTCTTCCTGCCCATGTTCCGTTAACTCTACACCCTGGTAAGGAATGTGTTTCACGTAGCCGGCCCGCTTAAGCCTTTTCAGCATCCGTGGCACGGCCGGTGCCGATACGCCCAATCGCTCTGCCAGGCTGGTCGTGCTCACTGTCGGCTCGTCCTCTTGCAGGCGGTAAATCTCGGCCAGGTATTCACGCATGGCGACACTGGGGGTCATGGCCACTCTCCAATCCGTATTTCTATCACACAAATAATATTAACTGATTTTTCTCAAGCTGAACAAATCATTGCTCCCGCTATCCCCAATTTTCCTCAACCAGAGAATAAGCTACAATGCGCATTATGCCTGAAACGACAGTACGTTGCCACCAGCTTCACAAATCCTTTGCCGGCATCCCCGTCGTCAACGATGTCACTTTCACCGTGGCGACCGGCCAGATCTTAACCTTGTTGGGCCCCAGTGGGTGTGGCAAGACAACTACCCTACGCCTGATCGCAGGCTTTGAAGAAGTAGATGAAGGCTGGATCGAAATCGCCGGCAAAACCGTGGCCGACCAGCATACTCACCTCCCGCCAGAGCGTCGGCGCGTGGGCATGGTTTTCCAGGATTATGCCATTTTCCCCCACCTCAGTGTTGCTGAAAACATCGCCTTTGGCCTTTCCCGGCAGGCCGATCGAGCCGAACGAGTAGAGGCGATGCTCGATCTCGTCGGGCTCGTTGGTCTTGGTGAGCAGATGCCGCACGAACTTTCCGGGGGACAACAGCAGCGGGTGGCGCTGGCCCGTGCCCTGGCCAATGAACCGGCTGTCTTGCTTCTCGACGAACCCTTCTCGAACCTGGATGCCGCCCTGCGTCTTCAGGTCAGGGCGGAAGTGCGCCAGCTACTGAAAAGAAGCCAGGCGACTGCCATCTTTGTGACCCATGATCAGGAAGAAGCCCTCTTCATCGGCGATCGTGTTGCCGTCATGAACGAGGGCCGCATTGAACAGATTGGCACGCCGGAGATCGTGTTTCAACGGCCGGCCACCCGCTTCGTGGCCGAATTCATGGGCCACTCCGACTTCATCCGCGGCCGGGTGACGAACAACGGGCTCGCGACACCCCTGGGGCACCTCCCCCAGTTCCTTTCTCTCCCTACCGGCACCCAGGTGGATATTCTGGTGCGGCCCGACGACGTTACCCTTGCTCAGCCACGGCAGGGTGACCGTCCCCCAAATGGCCGTGTCCTCATGCGCCAGTTCGTCGGCATTGCCAATATTTACCACCTGCGCCTGGACGATGGCACCCTCCTTCGTAGCCGCGAGTCCCACGCCCTGATCCTGGCAGAAAACAGCCGCGTCCACGTCACTTTCACCGGCGCTCACCCGCTTCCTTGTTTCTACCAGGGCAAAGCTGTTGCCTGAAAGCAAAAAAGCTCTTGCCGGAGCAAGAGCTTCCCAAAGGCGACGACCGGATTCGAACCGGTGATAAGGGTTTTGCAGACCCCTGCCTTACCACTTGGCCACGTCGCCTGAAACGAATCCGGCAGGCGCCAGGCCTGCCGGAAGTAGAGCGGGCGATGAGATTCGAACTCACGACCTTCTCCTTGGCAAGGAGACGTTCTACCACTGAACTACACCCGCAGGTCGATGAAAATTATATCATATTTTTAAAAATATGCCAGGACCCAGACTCGAACTGGGGACACCTGCATTTTCAGTGCAGTGCTCTACCAACTGAGCTATCCCGGCTTGCTCTTAATCCACTTCTCGCCCGTCCAAAACGCCATGAATGGAGCCTCAGCATTCTATCTAAAATAAGAGCACCTGTCAAATCTTCTAATGAAAAATATGCTTGTCACGCCCCCGGTTTTTCGTTATAGTAGCTTATCATTGTCTGGCTTTGTTCAGGCAAAAAAGGGGAGTGGTTGTGTCCCGGTGGATGCCCTGGTCTTCAAAATCAGTGGCCGGTCGCGCCGAGCGAGCGGCGGTGGGTTCGACTCCCATCCACTCCCGCCTCAACTTCTTGCCCTCTGGTTATACAAAACCAGCAATACCTCTAATCCCCTTAACAAAGTATAAGAAGGCATATTTAGAATCGCAGAACCCAATAAAATAACAGTCCTTCCCGAATGGATGGATCTGTCAGTTTGGCTTCTGGAACGCGTTTCCTGCAAGCAAAGCACACCTGGACAGGCGTTTGTCACCTGGGTGAGCCACATTTGTGAATCGGTTCCTCTTCGGGGAAGGGGTCAAGGCACACTATCTACAAAAGGGGTATTAATGGATAGGTTTTTGCACAATTTACGCAATATGGAACCGGAGCAGTACAGCCATCTGCTGAGTCTGTTTCTCTCTGTCGTTTTGGGTTCGGCCGGTACAACCGCCTTCATCCGCTGGTCTACAACTGCCGGCGTCGAAGCAGAGTGGCTCGGCAGACTCCTCGTCACCCTGGGCGCAGCCTTCATCTACGCGGCTACCGTTTTTCTGGTCTTCTACGTTTTTTCGCCGCAGAGCCGGCCCGCTCTGCGCCGTATCTTCACCCGCGACAGGTAGCTGGCTCAGCGTTCAAGGAACCTGACAATGTGGCGGGCAATTTCTGGCCCTTTATCTTCCTGTAGGAAGTGGCCCGCTCCTTCAATAGTAATCTGCGGCTGCTGCCGGGTGCCGGGGATCAACTCACGGAAAAAGTGATCTGCACCCCGCGTGATCGGATCACCATCAGAGAATAGTACCAGCGTCGGTTTCTCCCAACCCGCCAGTCGTTTGCGGGCCTGGCGCATTGCCTGGGCCCCTGGATCCTCGGGGGAACGGGGTACCAGCAAAGGAAATGCTGCCACGCCTGCCCGGTGTTCGGGCCCGGGGAAGGGGGCATCGTAGGCCGCCCGAACGGCCGGCGTCTGGCTCTCTTCGCGTTGGAACGTGCGCGTCATCAGTCGCCCCACCTGTAACTTCTTGCCCACCCGTTCCACGAATCCCAGCCACTGCTTGAATCCTTCCGTCAATGCCTCTTCCCCTGTGGGTAGAAATGTGTTCATAATTACCAGCCGGGCAAAGCGCTCCGGCAGTTCGCTTGCCACGGTGAGGCCCAACAGCCCCCCCCAATCCTGGCAGACCAGCGTAATCTCTTTCAGATCCAGCGCTTCCAGGAATCCTACCAGCGAATCGTGGTGAAGCTCGAACGAATAATCGCCGACCTCCGTAAGCTTGTCCGAGCGACCAAACCCGATCCAGTCCGGTGCTACCACTCGCCCCGCCTCTACCAGCGTTGGGATCATCCGCCTGTAAAGATAGGACCAGCTCGGTTCACCGTGCAGGCATAAAATCGGGTTGCCCTTCCCTTCATCCAGATAATGCAGGCGCAATCCATTGACCTCGACGTAGTGAGGTTCATATGGGAAATCCGGTAAATTCTCAAAACGCTCGTCCGGTGTGCGTAGAACGGCCATCAAATCCTCCACTATCGGTATCGGCAATCTATCTTCTGCAGTCGCTGCTACCACCGCTGGTGAACCTGCTCGCGCACAAACTGGTCATAAATCTGGCGCACCCTCTCCATTGTCTCCGCATCCAGCGCTGGCAACTCCGCTGCGCTGGCATTTTCCTGTACCTGTTCCGGCCGTTTGGCACCGGGGATGGCACACGTAACCGCTTCAAACATCAAAATCCACCGCAGGGCAAACTGGGGCATCGTCATCCCTTCCGGTTTCGCCGCCTCCAGTGCCTCCACCGCTGCCAGCCCTGTCTCAAAATCTACGCCGGCGAAAGTTTCTCCGCGATCAAAGGCTTCCCCCTCCCGGTTGAAATTACGATGATCATCTTCCGAAAAGGATGTATCTTTCGTCATCTTTCCCGTCAGCAAGCCGCTGGCCAGGGGCACCCGGGCTAGAATACCTACGTCCCGGACCTTCGCCTGGTCGAAGAAGAGCTTGGCCGGGCGCTGGCGGAAGATATTAAAGATGATCTGGACTGTTTTCACATTCGGGTATTCGATCGCCTTTAATGCTTCTTCTACCCGCTCCACACTCACGCCATAATGTTTCACCTTCCCCTGTTGCATTAAGTCGTCCAGGACGGCGAATACTTCCGGCATATAATAGACATCTGTAGGTGGGCAGTGCAATTGCAGCAAATCCAGACTATCTGTCTCCAGATTGCGTAGACTCCGTTCCACAAAGGCGGTCAGGTTTTCCCGCTTGTATCCCGCCGCCAGGTGTGGATCCAGCCGTCGCCCTGCCTTGGTCGCAATGATGATCTCCGTCTCCGGCCGTTCTCGTTTCAAGCGGGCAAGCAGGCGCTCGCTCCGTCCATCCCCATATACATCCGCCGTGTCAAAAAAGTTAATCCCCCTATCCAACGCTTCATAGAGAGCGGCCATTGACTCGGCGTCATCCACAGTTCCCCAGGAACCGCCGATGGCCCACGCGCCAAAACTAATCGCAGAAACCTTCCGGCCGGTTCGCCCCAACATTCGATATTCCACAGTGAGATCCTTTCACACTTGTTCGCCACTGGAGGTGAGAGCAGAGTGTGTTAAAATATTCGTACACTGACTATTATACCGATTTGCGCGTGGTTTGATAACCAGTCTTGTAATCGAGAATGGGAGTCCTCTATGAATAAAATTCGTCGCCCTGCCGTTGCCGGTCAATTCTACCCCGCGGAAGCTCCCCGTTTGCGTCGTCTCGTAGAGCAATATCTTGAAGAAGCGGCGGAAAATGGCAATCTACCTCGTGCTATCATCGCTCCCCATGCGGGCTACGTCTACTCTGGTCCGATTGCCGGTTCAGCCTACGCCCGGCTTCGCTCCGGCCGGGAGAAAATGCGACGCGTCCTCCTGCTGGGACCTGCCCATCGTGTCCCCGTGCGCGGGCTGGCCGCCAGCAGTGCTGATGCCTTTGCCACCCCTTTGGGTGAAGTGCCCCTCGATCGCGACGCGATAGACCGCCTCCTGCAATTACCCCAGGTTCACCTTCAGGATGCTGCCCACGCGCCCGAACATGGTCTCGAGGTTCACCTGCCCTTTCTTCAGATCGTCCTGGCCGACTTTCACCTGGTTCCCCTCGTCGTCGGGGAGGTGGCGCCCGCCGCGGTTGCCGAAGTTCTGGCCCAATTTACCGGTGACCCGCACACGCTCATTGTCGTCAGTTCCGATTTGAGCCATTACCAGGATTATGACCGTGCCTGCCATTTAGACCGGCAAACATCTAACGCTATCGAGCACCTGCGCCCCCTGGCAGCCGGCCAGGCCTGCGGGCGCCATGCCATCAATGGTCTGCTCCACCTCGCGCGAGAACAAGGCTGGCAGGCGCAGACAATCGATCTCCGGAATTCAGGTGACACTGCCGGTCCACGCCACCAGGTCGTCGGCTACGGTGCCTATCTCTTCTGGGACTGACGCGCTTGGGAGCCGGTCTTGGTGCCAGGCCCCGTCCGATCGCCGGTCTTCGCTTCCCCATTTCGAATATCTTGACACCCTTTCTCCATTATGCTAATGTTGACTCATCAACTACTTTTAGTCGTCAGTCAATAGTACCATTCACTATTTTCGTACTGACCAGATCGGGGACCTTCGATGAACCGTGCGAATGCGCTCTATTCCCTGATTAAAGACATCTTCTTCTTGCTCGACGATGGTGATCGTCGTCTTCTGGGCGAATACGACCTCACTGTCTCCCGCTTCTACATTCTGTACCACCTGGGCGAGCAGCCGGGCCTTTCCGTCAGCGAACTAAGCAATGCTATGTTCTGTGACAAGAGTAACGTAACCCGCCTGCTCAAGAGCATGGAGGTCGAGGGCTTGGTTAATCGCCGGCCCCATCCGACCGATGGGCGAGCGCTGAGTTTGCATCTGACCCCGGCCGGCGACGCCAAGCGAAGCAATGTGTGGGAGGCCCACGTCCGTCATAATCGTCGCCGTTTCGATGCCTGTCTCGAAGATCTGGAACAGCAAAACCTGTTCGACTGTCTCCGGCAGTTGAAGAACACTCTCCAGGCCGATCTCTCTGCCCCAGAGCCAGGATTACCTCCAGAGAAATCGTAGCCTCCAGGTGGCCTGAGACATGTTACACAAGGAACAGAGTCTACCGTACCGGAACACGCTCCTTAAAATCAAAATTACGGATATCTTATACAAGCCGGTTATTGTCGAAAGAGACTACCAATAACCGGTGTTGGCATGCCCGCCTGCTATAGGCGGACGCCTGACCCAGGAGGTGATGTCTATTAGACAAAAATTGCACTGACTTGATTTGTTGCTGCTGTCCTGGCCGGCTCTGACCACCTTATCCAACGCCATATGCTATCGAAGGTGTGTCAAGCAGTTGGATTGCCTGCCAGTTAACAAGACTCTAGTTAAGAGAGGAGAACAATGCACAAGAAGAAGTGGTATTTACTGATAGTCATGCTGCTCATGGGAGCCTTGCTGCTCTCAGCCTGTGGCGGCGATGAAGAGCCGGTTGAAGAACCGGCGGGTGAAGTTGAAGAGGCCGAACAGCCGACGGAAGAACCCATGGAAGAACCGACGGAAGAACCCATGGAAGAGCCGACGGAGGAGCCTACTGAAGAGCCGACCGAAGAGGCTGTCGAGGAAGAGGCGGCAGAAGAGGCCCCCGAAGAGGCCGTCACTGAAGAAGAGATGGCCGAGGACATCCCCGAAAACGCTCTCGTCGTATGGGCTGATGAGACCCGGTCGCCGGTGCTCCAGGATGTGGGCGACGACTTTGAAGCCGAGTTCGGCGTACCAGTGGCCGTTGTCCAGCTTGGTTTTGGCGACATCCGCGATCAGCTTCAGATCGCCGGTCCCGCCGGAGAAGGCCCCGACATCATCATCGGTGCCCACGATTGGCTCGGAACCCTGGTCGAGAGCGGGATGTTGACCCCCATCGACCTGGGTGAGAAGCGTGATATGTTCCTGGACTCCGCAATCCAGGCCTTCACCTACAATGGTGAGCTTTACGGCATGCCCTATGCCATCGAAAACGTAGCCTTTATCTACAACCCGGACATTCTCGCGGAAGGTGGCTTTGATGCGCCGCCCGCGACCTGGGAAGAAGTCATGGACGTTGCTACCTCCCTCGAAGAACAGGGGCTGGTGGAACAGGGATACATCATTCAGGAGAATGATCCCTATCACTTCTTCCCCATCATGACCGCTTACGGTGGCTACGTCTTTGGTCGTACCGAAGAAGGCGACTATAACCCCGACGATCTCGGCATCGCCTCCGAAGGCACCATTGCCGCCGGTGAGTGGCTGAACCAGATGGTCGAAGCCGGTCATATCCAGCCAGGTGTCGATTACGACGTCATGCACGAACAGTTTGAAACCGGTAATGCTGCGATGATGATCACCGGTCCGTGGGCTCTGCCCCGTATCCGTGAATCCGGTGTTGCCTATGAGGTGACCAATCTCCCGGCCGGCACCCAGGAAGCTCAACCTTTCCTGGGCGCGCAGGGCTTCATGCTCAGCGCCTTTAGCGAGCAGCCGCTCGTGGCCGAAGCGTTCCTCACCGAGTATGTGGCCACCGAAGAGGTTATGGCTGCTCTGTTCGAAGCAGATCCACGTCCGCCGGCCTTCCAGCCGGTGCTGGAGAACCTGGAAGACCCCGATCTGGCGGCCTATGCGGAAGCCGGTCAGAATGCCGTGGCCATGCCCGGCATCCCCGCAATGGACGCTGTCTGGACTGCCTGGGGTAACGCCATGCAGTTCGTAATCCTGGGTGAACAGGCACCGGATGCTGCCTTCACCGACGCGGCAGAATCCATCGAATCCACCTTGAACCAGTAGTTGCTTAGCGCTGGCCATCAGTTAGCGTAATTCGCTGGCTGTGGTAAGCTACAATGGAGGAACATAGTGGTTGACTGTGTTCCTCCATTATCCGTATCACGAGAGTCGCGTGCCTCTTGGAGGAGGGTATCATGGAAGCAAATGTGCGTCGTGATTCCGGTATTCTTGGCTCTGTACCCACCCTGATCCTGCGCCTGTTCGCTCTGGCCGTCATCGATGCCTTTGGCATCTGGTTGCTCTACAACATGTGGTCTGACGGCTTCTATCCGTTGGCCATTATGCTGGCATTGGTGACGCTCGGCCTCAATGTCGTCTTTCTTTATCCCCGCTTTTACCCCATTCGCTGGATGGCGCCCGGATTGGCCTTGATGGCCCTGATGGCCCTTTACCCTGTACTGTTTACCGTCTACACTGCCTTCACCAACTACAGTACTGGCCACCGTTTGCAGAAACAGCAGGTCATTGAAACGACGGTGGAGGGACCCAGGAATTACTATACGCCTGAGGATGGGATCAATTACACGTGGGAGGCCTTCCGTTCTACTGAAGGGGGAGAAACCACCTACTCCTTGTGGATAACCGATCCAGAAGGTAACAGCTTTTTTGCCCTGCCCGATGAGCCGCTGATCCCCGCTGGCGAAGCAGATATTTCAGCGCGGGATGAAGAAGGTGTGCCCACCACCATTGGCAGCTTCCGGCGGATTCCATCAGGTCAGAAATTGCAGCTCCTGGACGTCATTTCGGCCCGTGAGTTTGGAGAACCCCCGGCCACCATTCAGGTAACCAGCTTTCGCGAAGCCAAGGCAACCATCCAGCGCTTTGTCTACGACGCAGAGTTGGATGCTCTAATCGACCGCCAGACCGACACTATTTATTATGCGTCTGAGGAAGAAGGCTTCTTCCTCGACGAGGACGGGGAAACCATTTTTCCCGGTTACCAGATTGTCGTTGGTCTGGAGAATTTCCGCCGGTTCTTCAGTGGTCCTGCTATTTCTGGTCCGCTCCTGCGTGTTTTTGTCTGGACCTTCGTCTTTTCGGCCAGCACCGTCGCCCTGACCTTTGCCTTGGGCTTATTTGTGGCCCTCGTCTTTGATCATCCCGATATGGCCGGGCGCAAGTTAATACGGTCTTTGCTGATCATTCCTTACACCTTACCCTCTGTAATCAGCGTCCTCATCTGGCGCGGCCTCCTCAACGAGCGCCTGGGCGTGGTTAACCGCACGCTGGAAGACCTGATCGGCTGGGCGCCGGCGTGGTTGTCCGATCCGACCTGGGCCAAAATTGCCATCTTGCTCATCAATCTCTGGCTCGGTTATCCCTACATGATGCTCATCTGTAGCGGTGCCCTCCAGGCCATACCCACGGACATCTACGAGGCAGCCCGCGTGGACGGTGCCAATGCCTGGCAGCGCTTCTACAATGTAACCCTGCCTTTGCTCCTGGTCTCAGTCGGGCCGATTCTGATTTCGTCCTTTACCTTTAACTTCAACAATTTCAACGTTATTTACCTCTACAATCGTGGGCGTCCCCCGATTGTCGGCGCCGAAACGCCAGCCGGCCATACCGACATCCTCGTCACCTACACCTTTAGACTTGCTTTTGAGGGCGGGCAGGGGAGCGACTTCGGTTTGGCGGCGGCCATCACCGTCGTCATCTTTGCGATTCTGTTAGTTCTTACCCTGATCAACTTCCGCTTTACGCGGGTTTGGGAGGAGATAGGCGAAAATGTCTGACCTTACTGTGAGCCGTTCCCCGTCCATGAAACGCCAGGCCAGGACAAGTATGCTTCTCCGTTACCTGCTGGCCGTCCTGGCGATTGCTTTTGCTCTTTTTCCCGTGATCTGGGTCTTCTCCGCCTCACTTGACCCGGTAGGTGGGCTTTCTTCCCAGCGACTGATTCCTACGAATGCCTCCCTGGAGAATTATCGTATGCTTCTCTCCGGGGATGAACGTTTTCCCTTCCTAAGGTGGTTGTGGAACTCTTTCTATCTGGCAACGCTCAACTCCGTTTTGGCTGTGCTCATCACCTCCTTAAGCGCCTATGCATTTTCTCGCTTCCGCTTCCGCGGGCGCCGTAACCTGTTGATGACCGTTTTCCTGGTTCAGGTCTTTCCCAATATCCTGATGATGGTTGCCCTCTTCCTCCTGCTGACCCAGATAGGCAATTACATCCCCCAGCTCGGAATCGGCTCCCATGGGGGATTGATCCTTGTCTACCTGGGCGGCGTCATGGGCATCAACGTCTGGTTGATGAAAGGGTTCTTCGATTCGGTTCCTCGCGATATTGATGAGTCGGCCATGGTTGACGGGGCCACCCACTGGCAGATCTTCTGGATGCTCATCTTTCCGCTGGTCCGCCCAATCGTCATCGTTGTGGGTATTCTCACCTTTATCGGCACTTATGGCGATTATCTGTTGGCCCGCGTTTTGCTCACCGATCCTGAGCAATACACCTTAATGGTCGGCCTCTGGTTCTTCATCGCCGAACAATATTCAGACAATTGGGGGGCGTTTGCTGCCGGTGGCCTGATGGCCGCGCTGCCCGTGGTCATCATCTATCTACTCCTCCAGGATCAGATCGTCGGCGGCCTCACCCAGGGGGCGGTCAAAGGTTAAGCCCATCTATCGTAGCCTGCGCCCCGGCGGACCACCTCTGCCGGGGCGTTCTTTTTTCCCATGAACGAATTTCTCTTTGGCACCCTCTCCACGACAGAAAAACGCGTGGAACAACTCCGCGCCCAACGGCGAGGCATCCATCATGGCTGTCGCCTGGAGCCGCTGGCACCCCGGCCGGATGACGAGCCCCGTCTAACTGTCACGACAGAATTGGCTCAACCGGTAGAACGGGTTGTTTGCACCGTCCTGGAGCCTGAGCAACTGCGGCTCGAGTTCCAGCCCGCACAGGTAAACTGGGATCTCCTCAACTGGTCCTACTTTCGCACCTGGTACGTCACGCTGCCGGCTGCCCCGGCCGGCACCATCGTCCGTTATCGCATCGACGCCTATCCCGCCGGCGGTGGTGATCCGCTCCCGGCCGGCGACGGTGAGATCTTCTCCTACTTTGTGGGTGATCCTGCCCCGCCGGACTGGTCCCATAATGCCATCATTTACCAGATCTTCCCCGATCGCTTCCACCCCGGTCCGGATGAGGCGTGGGAAGAGGTCGGCACGCTCGGCGACATCCACGGCGGCACCCTCCGCGGCATCATCGAGCACCTCGACTACGTCGCCGGCCTGGGCTTCAACTGCATCTGGTTGAACCCCTTCTTTCCCGGTGACACCCATCATGGTTACCATGCTACTGACTACTTCGCGGTAAATCCGCGTTTGGGAACCATGGATGATATGCATGAACTCGTGGAAGCAGCACACCAACGGGGCATTAGGCTCTTACTCGATTTTGTGGCCAACCACTGGAGCCGCCAGCATCCTACCTTTCAGGCAGCGCTCGCCGAGCGAGATAGCGTCTACCACGACTGGTACTATTGGGAAGAATGGCCGGAGCAGTATCGCACTTTTTTCGGCGTCCGCGACTTGCCCCAGCTTAACCTGGATAACCCCGCTGCACGAGCCCACATCCTCGAAGCTGCCGCCTACTGGGTAGGGGAGGTAGGTTTTGACGGCTACCGCCTCGATTATGCCCTGGGCCCCAGCCACGATTTTTGGACCGATTTCCGGGCCACGGTCAAGGCCGCCCGCCCTGATGCCTGGATCTTTGGTGAAGTGGTGGAAACGCCGCAAGTCCAGCTTAGCTATGCCGGACGCCTGGATGGAACCCTCGACTTCCTCCTGATGCAGGCTTTGCGAGACACCTTCGCCTTCCAGACCATGACTGTGGCCGGTCTGGATAGCTTCCTGCGCCAGCACGAAAGCTTCTTCCCCGCGCATTTCAGCCGGCCCAGCTTCCTTGACAACCACGACATCAACCGGCTTCTGTGGCTGGTTGACGGAGACACGCGCCGGTTAAAGCTGGCTGCCCTTTGCCAATTTACCCTCCCTGGCCCTCCCATCGTCTACTATGGTACCGAGGCCGGCCTTTCTCAAGAACGTGATATTGTCCAGCCTCAAGGCCATATCATGGAGGAGGCCCGCGCGCCCATGCCCTGGGGTGATGCTCAGGATCGCGATCTCCTCCAATTTTACCGGTGGCTCATCCACTTCCGCCGTGCCCACCCCGTGCTTTGGCGCGGACAACGGCAGACCGTCCACCTTGATGAGGTGGCCGGCACCTGGGCCTACACTGTCCGCGATGAACGAGAGGGAGTTGTCGTCGCCCTCAATGCCGGCGCAAAAGCGCGCTCCCTGGTGGTAGAAGGGCACACTTTTGATTTGGCTCCCGTCAGCGGTGATGTTCGTCTGCTCTAATACGTCATGGAAGCGTTAGACCGTATTCTCGAAGGCCAGGTTTGCATTGTCACCGGAGGAACCCAGGGTATAGGGTGGGCAATTGTGCAGACCCTCGCGGCTCATGGTGCTGTCGTCTACGCCTGCGGCCTCTCCCGCCGGAATCTGGAGCAGGCCGAGGCAGAACGGGCTACCTTACCCGCCACCGCTACCATCCACCTCTCCCAATGCGACGTGACCGACCGCGCCGCTTATACCGCCTGGCTCGAAGAGATTTACCGGCAGACCGGCCGTCTCGATATTCTGGTCAATAACGCTGCCTTTGTCCGCTGGACCGATGTTGAGGAGATGAGCATCGAGGAGGCCGAGCGCACCATGCGCGTGGCCTACGATGCCCTTGTGTACGGGATCAAGACCGTGCTCCCTTATATGCGCGAAACCGGTCGGGGCTACATCGTCAATATCGGCTCTATTGCGGGTAATATCTATGTAGGTGGCGCCTCTGCTGCCTACGCTGCGGCTAAAGCTGCCGTCGACGCCTATACCCAGACCCTGCAGGTCGAACTGCGGGACACTGCCATCCACGTTATCCTGGTCCGCCTGGGCACCGTGGCCGGCACCGATTTCTTCAAGGAACATGTTTCCTATACCCGTATGCCGCGGCTTCTCGACTTTCTCCCGTACACGACTCCGCCGCAAGTTGCACAGGCGATTGTCCGTGCCATCCACCGCCGCCGGGAAATCGTGACCCTTCCGCGTTATCTTACTCTGCTCCGCTTGCTTTTCGTACTTGCTCCCCGCTTCTCGCGCTGGCTGGCAAGTCTGGGCGGGCACGGCCGGCGCCACTACGCCCCGCGCGAACACAAGCCGTGAAAGTTCCAGGACTTTCTCGGCAAATTTCGGTATAATCTGGTAGGATGGAGGTGGGTAGCAGAAAACACCGTTGCCCCGACAACAATTCATGGATTTGCTTATGAATGACAAGAGCACCGTTTTGATTGTAGATGACCAGAAGGTCATGCGCGAGACTATCGGCATGCTTCTGTCCAAACAGGGGTATGAGCTGGCCTTTGCCAGCGATGGTGAGGCCGCGCTGGAAAGAGCAGCTACCCTCATTCCCGACGTCATTTTGCTTGATATTATGATGCCGGGCATGGATGGTTTTGAGGTTTGCCGCAGGTTGCGGGCGCACCCGGTGCTGGCTGAGGTGCCCATCATCATGGTCACCGCCCTGAACGATCGCAAATCCTGGATGAAGGGCATCGAAGCAGGTGCTGATGATTTCGTTTTCAAGCCCTTCGATACGGTTGAACTGCGTACGCGTGTCCAGAATATCACCCGCCTGAATCGTTATCGGCGTCTCGTCGTCGAGCGGGTAAAGTTCGATTGGGTCCTGGATCAGGCCGATGAAGGATACCTCATGCTCAACGAGCAGGAGGAAATCGTATATGCGAATTCTCAGGCGCGCCTCTACCTCGATTTGCCCATGGACCAGGTGGAACAGGTCCGGGCCCATTTCCTGGAAGTAGCCGAAGGCATCTATCACTTTGAACCCAAACAGGCGTGGGAGAACTGGCCCAACCCTGCGGTCGGCGAGGTTCCGCGTTATCTGGTGCGCCCGGAATCCGCCAGCTCCAAGCCCTTCTGGTTACGCGTCAGCAATCTCAACTTACCTACCGGCGTGGATATCCAGCAGTTGATCGCCCTCCGTGATGTTACAGAGCAGATGGAGCTGCAGCGCGACGTCTGGCGCTTTCACTCCATGATCTTCCACAAATTACGCACCCCCATCGCCGTGATGATGAACAGCCTGGAACTGCTGGTTCGTCATGCTGCCAAGTTAACACCTGAAAAGAATACCGAAGTCGCCCAGCGTGCTCTCGGTGCCGGCCGGCGCCTTCAATCTGGCGTTGAAGATATTTTGAAGTACCTGAAGTCGCCTGGCATGGCCGAGCCTGGCACTGGCTTCAACGTCGCGAATCTGGAACAATTGGTGAATCGGATTAGCGGTGAGATCGGCATCAATTCCCTGGCAACGGCTGGCATGAATAAGTTGGGGGATACTCGCATCAAGTTGTCAGACCAGGCTCTGGAGACGATTGTGTGGGAAGTATTGGAAAATGCCCAGAAATTCCACCCGGAACACAATCCTGAGGTTCAGGTCTTCGCCTTCCGCATGGATTCGGCAGAAGTAGGTATCTGGATCGGCGATAACGGCCAGACCCTCTCTCCGGAGCAACTCATGCAGGTCTGGACACCGTATTATCAGGGGGAAAAAGCCTTCACCGGGGAAATCTCAGGCATGGGACTGGGTTTACCAATGGTCGCCTCCATCGTCTGGGGGGTAGGCGGTCGCTGCCGGATGTATAACCGGCCGGGCGAACCCGGTGTTATTGTCGAGCTAATCCTACCCATCGCCGAGGACGCCCCCCAGGAGCAGCCCCCGCAGCCCGAACACACCGCCACTTGACCATTAGGACCTGATTTCTGGCGTCGTCGGCAGCCGCCAGAAGCTTCGACCCCAGGCGACCAAACCCCGCCCGGACGTATTCCCTGCTCATTACTCCGCTACTATCGTAATTGGCACCGTGTGTGGCGGTGGAAAGTTGCTGTCGTGGCGCACCAGCACTAGGCGCAACACATAAGCTCCCGGCGCCAATGAGTAAGCGTGCAACTCCTCCAGCACCCCATTCACCACCGGATTCGGGTGCGTACTCCCCAGTGTGACCCATTGGCTCGGCGCCCGCCCACTTCCAATCTCCACCTTGTAGAACTGCACTTCCGCCGGATCGAAACTCGCCGTACCCCGGATCTGGACGAGTCCACTGACTGATTCCCCCGCAGTAGGTGCTGCAATGCGATAGGTGGCACTCGTGATCCCATTTGTGCCACTGTTGCCATTTCCTTCCGCGCCTGTCCCCACCTGTTCTACCGGTTCGCCCCGCGCAGCGCGAACCACATCTACCGGACATACCGTTGAAGGAGCCATCTGGTAATGGCTCCCATACCGTTGTTGCCACAGGCGTGCCCGGATTTCATCCGCATAAAAAGGAGGGACCGGCAGGTAAAGACGCCTCTGTACCCCGGCCAATGCGCCACCGCTATTCACGACACAATGACTCGGTGGCGGTGGCTGGTAGCCGTTGCTCAGCGTTGGCTGGGGGACACGTGCTGCCGCCGCTGCCGGCATGGACAGCACCGGTAGCGTCCATGCACCCCGCGTGCTTTGCCCATCCGGCACGTATCCCAGCCGGGGAATGCCATGTTGGGGACCGCCAACCCGGAAGAGGTCAGTGCGCGACGCGGTGCAGCGCGTGCCCCCTGTTCCCCGCGGCAGACAAACTTCCCGCTCCTCGATCCCATTAGGTCGCTCAAATTCCAGCGGCGGCGGTTGTCCGTTCACCGCCAGGCTCGCAAACATACCCTCATCACTGTAAATTCCCTCCACAATCCAGCGCCAGACCGGGGCGGCCCCGCGTAGGCCAGAAGAGCTGATCATCGGATGGCCATCTGTATTACCCAGCCAGACGCCCACCGCCAGCCCCGGCGTGTATCCCATCGTCCAATTGTCGCGGAAATCGTTGGTCGTCCCCGTCTTGGCCGCGGCCGGTATCGCTAGGTTCAGGGCATTATTATAACCCATCGCCGGTGCCCGCGCGTTGTCATCGTCGAGAATGTCTGTAATTATGTACGCAATCCGCGGATCCAGCGCATTCGCCGGCGGCACCCGGTCCCGCTGCACATCATAGACCACGTTCCCATTTCCGTCGACGATCTTCAGCACGCTCACCAGTTGCGGTCGCTTTCCCATATTGGCCAGGGTGGCAAAGGCGTGCGTCATTTCTAACAGACGGACGTCACCTCCTCCGAGTGTGAGCGTCAGTCCGTAAAATCCTGGTGGTTCTGTCAGCGAGACGACACCCAGCCGCCGCGCCGTGGCAATCATCGTGCCGACCCCAATATCTCGGATCAGTTGGATGGGCGGGATGTTGTAACTATTCGCCAGCGCATCGCGGAGGAGCAGCGGTCCGTGATAGTTACCACTGTAATTGACCGGCACAAATTCCTGACCGTTGCCCAGATCCAGCGTAATCGGGACATCCCAGAGTACGTCTCCCGTACTCCACCCCTTTTCCATGGCCGCCGCGTACGTAATCGGCTTGATGCTACTCCCGGGCTGCCGCGGTTGCAGGGCCACGTTCACTTGCCCGTCTATCGCGTCGTCAAAATAATCAACACTGCCCACCATACCCATAATCTCGCCCGTGCTCGGTTTGATCACCACCGCTGCCCCGTTATTCACGTCATGGGCAGCAGCGCGAACGGCTACTTGTTCCCGTACGGCCGCGTTCGCCAGCTCTTGGATATCAAGATCCAGGCTTGTCGTGATCTGCCAGCCACCATGAATCAACGCGTCTGGCCCGTACCGTTTTTCCAACTCATCTTGAACGTAGAGAACGAAGTGGGGCGCGCGCAGCGTTGAATTTCTTGTTTCTGCTGCCGCCGCGATCTGAGGCGCCAGGTGTAAGGGAGCCCCTTCCGCCACTTCTCGATCTAACTCTGTGATTGCGCCGTCGGCAACCATCAGGCGCAAGACCAGGGCCTGGCGTTCCTTTGCCGCCTCCAAATTGCGATAAGGATCGAGCTCTGCCGGCGCCTGTGGCAGCCCTGCCAGAAACGCTGCCTGTGCCAGCGTCAGATCCTGGGCCCCTTTGTTGAAATAAGTTTGGGCGGCAGCCTCGATCCCGTACGCCAGATTGCCGTAGTAGATCTCATTGAGGTACATCGTCAGGATGTCCTCTTTACTTCGCTTCTGAGTCAAGATGAATGCCAGGAAGACCTCGCGCACTTTGCGCTCATAACTCAGCGCCACCCGTTCCTCGTAACTGAAGGCCACGTACCGTACCAGTTGCTGGGTAATCGTACTGGCCCCCACCGGCCGGCTATCTTCATTACGGAAATTGCTCAGCGCGGCGGCGACGATCGCTGCCGCGTCGAAGCCCGGATTTTCCCAGAAGGTGTCATCTTCCACCGCTACCGTGGCAGCGATCACCGTCTCCGGTATCTCCTCATATGCCAGCCATCGCCGTTTTTCTGTTGTTTCTAATTCAAACAGAAGCTTTCCATTCCGGTCAAAAAATCGTGGGGTCCCTCCCGGACCTGTCCCTTGGTAGGCAACTACCCGGGTGATCGCGTCGTCCAGCTGGTTGCTGAGGTAAGTATACCCGCCCACCGAGACGATAAAGAGTAGAATGAAACCGATAGCACCCAGCTGCATGGTTAGCACAAGCAGACGCCAGCATCCTCGCGCCATCTTCCTTCCGAGCCCAATCCCTTCGGGATCCGGCTTCGAGTTCGTAGCTTCCTTCCCACGTTTCCGGTACGAATTAAACTGGTTGCCACGCATAATCCCTATGGTAAACAGAATTATTGGAACCGCAATAGGAAGAAATAGGGGGTAATTCTGGAGAGAGGTAGGGTAACCCCCCATAGTACCGTTTGGCACTTTATGGGATTATCAGATACGAACGTGTTATAAAGAGGTCGTTTCCCTGAGGAAAGTCTATGAATTCACCTGAGATAGAACACATCAAGCCTGCCGGGCGTACCGATGCCATCATTTGGACCGAGGGGCTGACTCGCTCCTTCGATGAAGAGGTTGCCGTGGAGGACGTCACCATGTCCGTGCCCCGCGGCTCCATCTTTGGCTTCATTGGCCCCAGCGGGTCTGGAAAAACCACCACTATCCGCCTGCTAACCGGTGTCTACAGACCCACCGCCGGTGAAATAGAAGTGCTGGGTCGCGATCCCGCCCGCTTTACCCAGGCGACCCGGGCCATGATTGGCTATATGCCCCAACTTTTCGTTCTTTATCCCGAGCTGACTGTTTGGGAAAACCTCAACTTCGTCTCCTCCCTCTACGGTATGAAACTACGGCGCAAGCAGCGACTACACGAGGTCTTATCTTTTGTCGAATTGGACGAGCACCGCCACAAGCTGGTGCGCGATGTCAGCGGCGGGATGCAACGCCGCCTTAGCCTCGCTGCGACGCTTGTGCACCGGCCCGAGCTGATCTTCCTCGACGAACCCACCGCCGGGATCGATCCCGTGTTACGTCGCAAATTCTGGGACCATTTCGGGGAACTCAAGGAGGCAGGACGCACACTTTTCATCACGACGCAGTATGTCAGCGAAGCGATCTACTGTGATTTCGTTGGCGTTCTCTCCAAAGGACGCCTGCTGGTCGTCGACACCCCCAAGGCACTACGTTACCAGGCCTTCGGCGGAGATATTGTGGATTTCCAGGCGGAACAGCCCCTTTCATTCCAGCATCTGCATGCCTTACGTGAGCTTTCTTTTGTGCAGGCATTGCCCCGCCGTGTTAGTGAAGCTCATGTTCGCCTGATCGTCGGCGAAGCAGCAACTGACATTCCCGAACTACTGGAGTGGGCCCAGGCCCAAGAAATCGCCGTCGCTTCCGTCGAAGAATACATGCCCCCCTTCGACGATGTCTTTGTTGAATTGGTAGAGGAGGACAATGGTGGGTAGAATCTGGCGCTTCTTCATCCGTATATCCGCATTTCTACGCAAGGAAGTATTCGAAGTCTGGCGCCAGCCGCGCCTGATCTTAACGCTGATCCTTGGCCCTTTTCTTATTCTTCTCCTATTCGGCATTGGCTATCGTGTAAAGGCCGAACCGGTGCGGTCCCTCTTTGTCATGCAAGAAGACAATCCTTTCCGTGAGTATCTGGAAGAGTACACCTCCGGCATCAACCCTTTGCTTGACTTCGCCGGTGTCTCCGATTCAGAGGTCGAAGCCAAGGCCCGCCTCCGCCGGAGAGAGCTCGACCTGGTCATTGTGCTGCCTGAAGATCCTCTTGCTCGCATTGAGAATAGCGAGCAGGCTGTGTTTCAGATCTTTCACAACGAGATCGATCCCTTTCAGGTAGACTATATTGAGGCCTTTGCCCGTATCTACATTGATGAAGTAAATCGGCATCTACTCGCCGACATTGCCGAAGAGGGCCAGGAACAGAGTGGAGATGCGCGAGAAATCGTATCCACCACCCGCGACACCGCCGGCCGGATGCGCCAGGCCCTTGAAAGTGGCGAGATTGACGAGGCGATGCGCTACCGTGATCAACTTGTACGCGGTGCCGGGCTTGCGGCCACGCTCCTTGGTTCCACTGCTGACCTGCTTGAGGGCGTAGAGCAGCGTTTTGAAGCCGGCGATGTTGAAGCCGACCCGGTGGTTACCAGCCTGAACCAGATTCAGGAGGAAGTTGCCGCTCTCAGCCAGATGGAAGCCGATCAGGACGATTACAGTGAGGAAGCGGCACGCGCGGCACGTATCGAAGAGCAATTCGCCAGTCTGGAGGAGGCGATGGGCGACTTCGAGGCGATCGCTCCATCCGTTATCGTCAGCCCTTTCCGTGGTGAGGTCCAGGATATTGCTCAGGCACCCTTGCGCCTTTCCGACTTTTACGTCCCATCAGCCATTGCCCTCCTGACCCAGCACCTGGCCATCACGTTCGCCGCCCTTTCCATCGTGCGCGAGCGGCGCGGAGGAACCATCGAGCTCTTTCGCGTCTCTCCCGTTTCGGCTATTGAAACCATGTTGGGTAAGTATCTCAGCTATTTCGTTTTTGAGACGATCTTGCTTGCCATTCTTACGGCTTTGGTCCTGTGGGGATTGCGTGTGCCAATGGTCGGCCAATGGGCCAACTATGCGCTCATTACTGGTGTGCTTATCTTCACCTCTCTAGGGCTGGGTTTCGTCATTTCCCTGGTAGCGGAGACCACCAGCCAGGCGGTCCAATACTCGATGATCGTTCTTCTGGCTAGCATCTTCTTCAGCGGCTTTTTCCTGTCCCTCCAGCTCTTACGCCCGGCTGTACGCATCGTTTCCTGGCTCTTACCTGCCACTTATGCCACCCAGATGTTGCAGAACGTCATGCTTCGGGGCACCTTCGGGGACGTCGAGCTTCTTTACGTCCTTGCGCTGATGGGCGCTGCCTTCTTTATCTTGGCATGGCTCCTCTTAAGGCGTAAAATGGCTCGCAGATAACCGTATAGAGAGGAGTGTGCCAGTGCCAAGACGTTGGGAACGGCTAGCGGAAACGTTAGCGGGAATAGAAGAAATCTACATTGTATTACACGACGACCCCGATCCAGATGCTATTGCCAGCGGGGAGGCGCTCCGCTACCTGTTGGCCGAGACCAGCGGTATTGAGGGACAGCTTGTCTATCGGGGCGTGATCGGACGAGCTGAAAACAAGGCCCTGGTAGATTACTTGAAAATTACCCTCCTCCAGTTGCCGGAAGGAGACTTTGAAACCGACAAACCGGTTGTCCTCCTCGACACCCAGCCCGGCGCAGGAAACAATCCACTGCCGGCCGGTCAACCTGTCGTCGCGGTTATTGACCATCATGCCCAGCCACCTGAGGATGACGACTCCTTTTACGATGTTCGCCCCTGGATTGGGGCTTCCTCCACCATTCTGACCCAGTACTTGCGCGCTGCTGAGTGCAAGCCAACCATGAAGTTGGCCACCGCTCTGTTTTACGGGATCAAGACCGACACCAAAGCCTTGAGCCGCGACACCAGTGCTGCCGATGTGGCCGCTTACTTTTACTTGCTCCCCTTTGTAGAGGTCGATGCCCTGGTAGAAATCGAGAATGCCCAGGTGCCTGCCGCATACTTCCGTAACCTGGCAAAGGCAATGGATGGCGCCCGCGTGTATGGTGACGTCGTCATCTCCACCCTCGGGAAGATGGATTATCCCGATCTCGCCGCCGAGATCGCCGATCTCTTCCTCCGCCTCGAAGGCGTGGAATGGGTGATCTGCATGGGGTCTTATGAAGATGATCTCTATCTCTCCGTTCGTGCCCGGCAGGAGGATGCCGACGCCGATGCCTTAGCCAGGGCTGTAGTTGGCGAACGCGGCTCGGCCGGTGGTCGCAACACGCTCGCTGGCGGCCAGATTCCGCTTGACGGTCGTGATCTACAGCAGGTAGCCGGAGATGCGTGCCGGCGCACCCTTAAGTTTCTGGAGATCCCAATCGATACGGAGGGAGAACCGCTCCTCACATGATTTCCCTTGAGTCAATTTCGTCCGATCTGGCCTTTACCCTCGCCAACCTTACCTGGGTGCAGGCCATCGATCTGATGCTGGTCACCTTCGTCTTTTACATTCTCCTCAGCCTCTTACGCCGCAGCCGGTCCACTCTGTTACTGCGGGGTGCCCTTATCGTCGTCCTCTTTTTCTTCATCTTTTCTGTCTTTCTTCCCCTTCCCATCTTTGACTATCTAATCCAGGTGGCCCTTGTTGCCATTCTTGTGGCGATTCCTATCGTCTTCCAACCTGAGTTGCGTTACCTGTTGGAAGAGCTTGGTCGGCGCGTGGGCAACCTTAATCTGCAGCAGCGGGCGGCAGAGGTAACGCTCAAGCCGCTGGTGCGCGCCATTGAAAATCTCTCCTCCAAACAGGTGGGTGCTCTCATCGTCCTCGAAGGTGAAGATGATCTCAGCGGAATTTTGGAGACCGGGGTGCCGGTCGGAAGCGAGGTCACCAGCGAGCTATTACAGACCATCTTCTTCGATGGCACACCACTGCACGATGGGGCGCTGATCATTCGTGGAGAGAAAATTGTCGCTGCCGGCTGCGTCCTCCCTGTCAGTAACCGGCAGCTATACGCGGACCAGCGTCGTCTCGGCACCCGTCACCGGGCTGCTGTGGGCCTCACGGAAACGAGCGATGCCCTGGTCCTGGTGGTTAGCGAGGAGACCGGCCATGTTTCTACCGCCCGCCACGGCCGGCTTCAAGCCAATGTTGACAAGACGGTTGTGCGCGAACAAATTCACAACTTCTATCGTTCCGATGAACAGGAGGGGTCAGCCGATTTCTCCTGGCGACAATTGTTCGCCCGCTTTAAGGGTCTGTGGGCGGACCACAGCGATCGAACTGGCCCCCGCCGCCTGCTCTCCAATCTCGGCCTCCTCACCCTTTCTCTGCTGTTTGCTTTCAGTGCCTGGGCCTTTGTGCTCGAGCAGACTGATGCGATTCAGGATCGCACCATCGCCGGGATTCCGTTGAGCGTAAACGGCGTTCCGCCTGGAACGCATCTCTCCACCTCCCCTCCGGAAAGCGTTACCGCCGTCGTCAGGGCCAGTGCCCAGCTACTTCCTTCCCTTGATGCCAGTAGCTTCGACGCCCGGGTTTCACTGGAAGGGTTATCACCTGGCGTGCACCCCTTGGAAATCAATGTAGAGCCCAGCGTCCGCCCGGTCCAGGTTGTCGCCGTTCGCCCGGGCCAGCTCGATTTGCGTCTGGAGGAGATTGTTACCCGCACAGTCCCTGTCGAAGTCATCATTGCTGGTGACGAATCCCTATCGCCCGCTTTCGAGGTGCGCGACGTGCCTGAAGTCAATCCGGCCGAGGTACAGGTCACTGGTGCTGCTTCCGATGTAGAGCAGGTGGCGCGTGTGGAGGCCGAGATCTCCGTTGCCGAAGCCTCCGGGCCGGTTCAGCGCGTCCTTTCGCTGACCGCCGTTACCGAAGACAGGTCTCCTGTATCCAGGGTAACGGTCCGGCCGGAGCAGGTTCAGGTGCGCGTCGTTGTGGCCCGTCGCGAGGATGCCCGGGATGTGGGTGTGTTGGTAGAGACCGAGGGACAATTGCCCGCTGGATATCGTCTCGGCCAATTGCTCGTCTCGCCGTCCCAGGTAACCCTCCTCGGTGACCCCCAGCGCCTCGAGGCAATCGGCAATGCGGTTACCACTTTCCCCGTCGATCTTACCAACGCGTCTGATAACCTGCAGGTCCAGGTTCCCCTCAATTTGGTCCCCGGCGTGGATGCCGTAAACGCTTTTGGCGAGACGATACGTTCGGTGCTCGTTCAGCTTGAGGTTAACGAACTGATGGCCAGCCGTGCCATTTCCCGTACTGTCGAGATCCAGGGCGATACCGGCATGAATCTCACCGTCGTCCCTCCGCAGGTGGATGTTACCCTCAGGGGCCCCGTTTCCTTGCTCAATGATATTCAAGCGCAGCCGGATCTTATCCGCGTTTTTATCGAAGCAGCCGCCTTGGCCAATCTCGAATCCGGCCAATCTGTTGTCGTGACACCACAGATTAGCAAACCGGAATCCGTCGAGGCGACCTTATTCCCGGCAGAGGTCGAAGTCCGCGCGCGTTAACCTTATCCCCCATTATGTTATCTTCGCTTCAGACATTTCTCCAAACTCAAGAAAGTATGCAGGCCCTGCTTGCCCTCGCCGCCGCTTTTCTCGTTGCCTGGATCTTTCATCTCCTCTCCGGCCGGTTAGCCCGCCGTCTTGTCACCTTCAATCGCTTTACGGCCGAAGGCCGGCGCCTCCGTCCGGAACGGCGCCGCACGCTTTCCGGTCTCCTCTCTAACGCCATTTCCCTGGCAGCTTTCACGGCTGCCATTCTTTTTAGTGTTGGCTATTTCGTCGGGGCAGAAACTTTGGTCTGGGTGGTCGGCCTTTTCAGCGCTGCCTTTGGCCTCGGCGCGCGCCCCCTGGTCAACGATTTCCTGGCCGGCCTCAGCTTCATTTTCGAGGACACCTTCGACGTCGGCGAGAAAGTGGAGATTCTGGGCGTAGAGGGCGTCATCGAGAAGGTCACCCTTCGGGTGACGCATCTTCGGGCACCCACCGGCGAACTATACGTGATTCCCAACGGCGACATTCGCGTCATTCGCAACTTCAGCCGGGGCCGTTTTTCCTCCGTAACCGTCCGCCTCAAAGTGCCGGCCGGAGATCTCAATCGAACCCTCGAACTGCTGGAAGGATTGGGAGAAGAAGCCGTCGTTGTCCTTCCCAGCCTGCTCGAACCCTGGCAGATCCTGAGCGAGTCAGGCGCACTGGGGGAGAATACAGAGCTGACCCTGCTCACCAAGGCCCGCTTCGGCTACGCGGCCGAGATGCGCCTCCGCCTTCTCGCCTTCATCCAGGAGCGCCTCAGCGAAGCTGGCATCACCCTCGCCGACTGACCCCGCGCAGGTGATGTTGCGAACCGCTTGTGGATCTGAGCAATGGTGGGCTTATCTGCCACGCCCACATCCCATCACTCCACCTCCACCCTCACCATATCCGGCTCCCCTACATGATTCCCATCCCATCCGATCAGCAGTAACTGCAACGTATAAGTTCCCGGCGGAAACGCGTCGGCATTGAAGTTCTCCAGCACGCCGTTGACCACCGGTTCTGGGTGCGTTTCTCCTAAGGTCAGCCACTCCGACGGGTTTTCACCGCTCCCCACTTCCACTTTGAAGAATTGAGCCGCTTCCGGCACGAAATCTGCCGTGCCGACCACGGGCACGATCCCCGTCACACTGTCTCCATCCTTCGGGCTGCGGATGCGCCAGAATGCGTTCTGGTCGCCCCGTCCCACCGCCAGGAGATCCTCTGTGCAGGCCACGCGCGGTAGGATTGCCAGGCCATATTCCTCGGCCCAGTCGTATGCCCCTTCCACGCTCTCCTGATTGCCCGGCGGTTCCAGGAACACCCCTTCCGCTGCTTCGGGCGGCAACTCGGCTACGGGTATCCCCTCGTCAAAGTAACATACCGTCGGCTCTGGCAGCCCATCCGCTGTTACCTCCGCCGCAATCTCCTCCGGTAGCTCGGCCGGGAGTGGCGCAACACTCAATTGCCACACGGCCGGGTCCAGCGCCCGCCGGCTGACCACCGGCTCAGGCGGCGGCGAAGTAGGGGGCGGTTGCTCCGCTTCCACCAGAAACCACTCCTGGTCCCCGAAATCACAGCTTTCCGCGCCCGGCACCACCGAAGCAATGGTGCACAGCGGGCGTTGTTCCATTCCCGGAGGCGCCGTGAAGGGCGCTGGCATCGCGTCCCCGCCGTCCAGGACCGCCCGCAGACCCTCATTTCCATACACATCCTGCATGTAGGCCGACCACAGTGGCGCCGCGCCGCTCAACCCACTGACCTCGATCATCGCGCTATTATCCGTATTGCCGCTCCATACCCCGACCACCAGATTTTGCGTGTACCCCACCGTCCAATTGTCACGGAAATCATTCGTTGTGCCTGTCTTCGCCGCTGCCGGGAAGGAAAGGGCCAGTGGGTTCTCCCGTCCCATCGCCGCACTCCGGGCCACATCGTCGTCCAGGATGTCGCTGATCAAGAAGGCCACGCGCGGATCTAGGACCGGTTCCGGGGCCGCCGGCTGTCTTTCGTATAGTATTTCGCCGTCTGCCGTCTCCACACTCATAATTGCTACCGGTTCAACCCGCATCCCCTCATTTGCCAGTACGGCGTAAGCGGACGTCAATTCCAACGGGGTCAATTCAGCGCCACCCAGGGTAATCGAAAGCCCATAGCGGCTGGCATCACTCCCAAAACTCTCGATGCCCATGCGCTGTGCAAATTCCAGGAAGCGGGTTACGCCGAGCTCTTGCAATACCAGCACAGCCGGTACGTTATAGCTGTTGGCCAACGCCTCCCGCATCCGCAACGGGCCGTGGAAAGAACGGCTGTAATTGACCGGCGCGTAGACTGAGCCATCCGTTTGTGGGTAACGTACCGGTACGTCCCACAGGATGTCTGCGGCCGTGCGCGCCGGCGCTTCCCCTTCTGCACCGGGCGTGAGAGCAGCCGCGTAGGTTAGCGGCTTGATCGCGCTGCCCGGCTGCTGTGGTGACACCGTCACGTTAACGTTCCCGTCAATCGTCTCGTCTCTATAATCCACGCTTCCCAGCATCGCCAGGATCTCGCCACTGCCCGGCTTCAGGGCCACCAGCGCCGCATTCGTCAGGTTGTGCTCCGGGCCCACCGCATCCACGTGCTCCCGTGCCAGCCGCTCTGCCAGGCGCTGGTAATTCAGGTCCAGCGTCGTCGTTACCCGCAGTCCGCCATTGGCCACCGTCTCTGCTCCAAACTGCTCTTCCAGCAACTGTCGCACGTAGACGGCGAAATGTGGCGCTGCCAGGTTCACTTCCTGTGGCGCAAACTTCAGCGTCTCCAGGTACGCCGCTTCCGCCTGCGTCCGGCCGAGCATCCCTTCCTCCACCATCAGGTTTAACACCAGCCATTGCCGCTCTTTTGCTCTTTCCAGGTTGTTCAGCGGATCCAGTTCCACCGGACTCTGGGGCAGGGCGGCCAGCAGGCTCGATTCCGCCAGGGTCAGCTCAGAAGCCGGCTTGCCAAAATACGTTTGGGCAGCCGCTTCCACGCCATAGGCCAGGTTACCGTAGTAGACCTCATTCAAGTACAGCTCCAGGATCTCGTCCTTGCTATACTTACGATTCATCATCCAGGCTAAAATCACCTCTTTTGTTTTCCGGTTATAGCTGACGGCCGTGCGCTCCTCGTAATCAAAGGCGATATGGCGCACTATCTGTTGCGTAATCGTACTGCCCCCCACCGGTCGTTCATCCCGGTTACGCAGATTGGCAATAATTGCCGCCAGCAGGGAAGGGGCGTCCAGGCCAATATTCTCGTAAAAAGTATCATCTTCTACGGCAATGGTCGCCTCTTGTATTTCCTCGGGGATCTGCTCCAGCGCTACGTACGTGCGCTTTCCTTCGCCGAAAATCTCCCACAGCACTTCCCCGTCCCGGTCGGTGATCCGCGTTGTCTCAAACGTTTCCCGCTCTCGCGCATTTTCCAGGACGGTAATCCCTTCCTCGATCTCTGCCGATAGTTGCACGTAGATCAGCGTTCCGGTCACGACAATTGCCGCGAAGATTGCCAGTCCCGCCAGGATCAGCACGCCCAGAAAAGCCCGGCTAAGGCAGCCACCACACCCGCGCCGTCGCGGGGGCGGTGGAGAGATCGGTTCAGTTGGTGGATCATAATGAAAATCCATCGCTATTCTATTTCCTTTTATCTGCATAAATGACATCCGTAGTTTACAGAAAACCCCACACGGCTGCCGGACGTCTGCCACACGTTAAGGTGACGTTTAGGTGACGCCGAGCCAATCTTCACTGGATTCTTCAGGCTCGTAGTAACGACTTCAGTCGTCAAATCGCCCGCAAACGCCGCCGAGACCAGACGCCGCAATACCTCCCCGTTTGACAGCAAGGACGCTCTCGGCTACACTGCCCCCTACAACCGAATAATCGGCAGGCGTCACCCTTAACCGGCGCTTGCCCTCATCTAGAGAGACGAAGGGACCGGCCCGACGATGTCTCGGCAACCACCGGCAGCCGCCGGCAGGTGCCAATTCCGGCAAACCACACGGTTTGGAAGATGAGAGTCCTGGCAGACCATTGGCCTCTCATCCCGAGAGGCTTTTTTACTGCACCCTTTCATCAATTGTGCCCAACCTGTCTTCAGCAATCTCCGTCGGCGCCGTGTCTCGCGGGTCCCACGCTTCGCCTGAGTCGAGTGTACACATGAGCCTGACGCTAAGACCTGCAATCTGTCTCTGACGATCCTACAAAACCGGGAGAAAGCGAATGACCATCTCCAGACTTGAGCGACAGCTAACTGAGCGTATTCTGATCCTTGACGGCGCCATGGGCACCATGATCCAGAGCTACCATCTGGCCGAAGCCGATTTCCGCGGCGACCGTTTTGCCCGGTGGTCCCATGACCTGCGTGGCAACAACGACCTCCTCAATCTGACCCGGCCGGACATTATCCGCGCCATCCACAGCGCCTACCTCCAGGCCGGCGCCGGCATCATCACGACTAACACCTTCAATGCCAACGCCATCTCCCAGGCTGACTATGGCCTGGAGCACCTCGCCTACGAGTTGAATTACGGTGCCGCCCAACTCGCCCGCCAGGCGATCGCCAATTTCGAGGACAGTCAATCTCCATCTGTGCGCGAAGCCCACCCCCAATCCTCGGCCCCTAATCCGCGCTTCATCGCCGGCGCCCTCGGCCCCACCAACCGTACTACCTCTCTCTCCCCCGACGTTAACAATCCTGGCTATCGCAACGTTACCTTCGACGAACTACGCGATGCCTACTATGAAGCTGTTTCCGGGCTTGTCGAGGGAGGAGTGGATCTGCTCCTGGTTGAGACCATCTTCGACACCCTTAATGCCAAAGCCGCTATCTTCGCCATCCTCCAATATCTTGACGAACACGACCGGCGCCTGCCCATCATGCTCTCCGGTACCATCACCGATGCCTCCGGCCGGACTCTCTCCGGACAGACCACTGAAGCCTTCTGGCACTCGGTGCGCCACGCCGATCCCCTCATTGTCGGCCTCAACTGTGCCCTCGGTGCTGCCGACCTCCGCCCTTACCTGGAAACTCTCTCTCGCATTGCCGGCACATATGTCAGCGTCTATCCTAACGCCGGCCTCCCCAACGAATTTGGAGAATACGACGAAGGTCCGGGCCAGATGGCGCCGGTCCTGCGTGAATTCGCCGAAAGTGGTCTGGTCAACGTCGTCGGTGGCTGCTGTGGCACCACGCCCGCTCACATCCGTGCCTTTGCCGGAGCCATTGAGGGCATACCGCCACGGGCCCTGCCCGAGCTTCCTCGGCAAACTCGTCTCAGCGGCCTCGAACCCCTGACCATTACCCCCGAGCTGAATTTTGTCAATATCGGCGAGCGCACCAATGTGACCGGTTCCCGCCGCTTCGCCCGCCTTATCCTCAACGGCGACTACGAGGAAGCCCTCAGCGTGGCCCGCCAACAGGTTGAGGACGGTGCCCAATTGGTGGACGTCAACATGGACGAAGGGATGCTGGACGCCGAGGTAGCAATGGTCACCTTCCTCAATCTCATCGCCGCCGAGCCGGAGATCGCTCGTGTGCCCCTCGTCCTTGATTCTTCAAAATGGTCCGTCATCGAAGCGGGCCTCAAATGTGTCCAGGGTAAGAGCGTGGTTAACTCCATCAGCCTTAAAGAAGGGGAAGAGGAATTCCGCCGCCAGGCCGGTCTTGCCCGTCGCTACGGCGCCGCCGTCATCGTCATGGCCTTTGACGAAGAAGGACAGGCCGGATCAGTAGAGCGCAAGGTTGCTATTGCCACCCGCGCCTACCGCATCCTTACGGCCGAGATCGGCTTTCCTCCGGAAGACATTATCTTCGATCCCAACATCTTTGCCGTGGCTACCGGCATCGAGGAGCACAATCAATACGCGCTCGCCTACTTCCAGGCGACGCGCCAGATCAAGGAGACCTTGCCCCACGCCCTCGTCAGTGGCGGGCTCAGCAATGTCTCTTTTTCCTTCCGCGGCAACAATACCGTTCGTGAGGCGATGCATGCTGCCTTTCTCTATCATGCCATCCGCGCCGGGATGGATATGGGCATCGTCAACGCCGGACAGTTAGAAGTCTACGAGGAAATTAACCCCGAACTGCGCCGGCGAGTCGAGGATGTCCTTCTCGACCGCCGGCCGGATGCCACCGACCGGCTGCTGGAGCTGGCGGAAACCGTCAAAGGAGGGCGCAGGCAGCGCCAGGTCGATCTCTCCTGGCGCCAGGCGCCCGTCGCCGAGCGCCTCTCTCACGCCCTCGTCAAGGGCATTACTGATTTCATCATCGAAGATACCGAAGAAGCGCGCCGGCACTATCAGGAGCCAATCCAGGTGATCGAAGGGCCTCTCATGGATGGCATGAACATTGTCGGCGACTTGTTTGGTTCCGGGAAGATGTTCCTCCCCCAGGTTGTGAAAAGTGCCCGCGTCATGAAACAGGCCGTCGCTTACCTCATCCCCTACATTGAGGCCGGGCAGACTGAACCCACTTCCAACGGCAGAGTCCTGCTGGCCACCGTGAAAGGTGACGTTCACGACATCGGCAAGAACATCGTGGGCGTCGTCCTCGGTTGTAACGGCTACGACGTCATCGATCTCGGCGTGATGGTTCCTGCCGGCAAGATTCTGGAAACCGCCAGAGCCGAAGGCGTCGACATTATCGGCCTCAGCGGCCTGATCACGCCCTCCCTGGAGGAGATGCGCTACGTGGCCCGCGAGCTCGCCCGGCAGGACTTTGCGTTGCCCTTGCTCATTGGCGGCGCCACCACCTCCAAAATTCATACGGCCGTCAAAGTGGATCCGGAGTACGATGGGGGCCCCGTGGTGCATGTGGTCGATGCTTCTCGCGCCGTCGGCGTTGTTTCTCGTTTACTCGGGCAGAAAACCAGAGCGCCCTTTGCCGCCGAGATCGCCGGCGAGTACGAGCGGTTGCGCCAGGGCCACGCCGGCCGTCGCTCCCGCCGCACCCTGGTCCCCCTTGCCACTGCCCAGGCCAACCGTTTCCGGCCCGATTGGGACCGCTACCGGCCACCGGCGCCTTCCTTTACCGGCCTCCGCACCTTTGATAACTATGACCTGGAGGAGATCCGTTCCTACATCGACTGGACCCCTTTCTTCAGTAGCTGGGAATTGACCGGCAAATACCCACATATTCTGGAGGATGAAGAAGTAGGCGAGGCCGCCTCTGCCCTCTTCCACGATGCCCAACAACTGCTCGACAGAATCATTGCCGAGGAGTCGCTGGTAGCGCGTGGGGTATTCGGCTTTTACCCTGCGTACAGTTGTGGTGATGACGTTATCGTCCAGAACGGGCAGGAACTCCCCCTCCACTTCCTCCGCCAGCAGATGGAGCGGCCCCCCGGCCGGCCCAATCTCTGCCTTGCCGACTACGTTGCCCCCCGAGAAAGTGGCCTCGAGGATTATCTTGGCTTCTTCGCCATCACCGCCGGCATCGGCCTGGAGAAGATCGTCGCCCATTTCGAAGATGCTCACGACGACTACAATGCCATCCTCGCCAAGGCCCTGGCCGACCGCCTTGCCGAAGCCTTTGCCGAGTTGTTACACCGGCGCGTCCGGCGCGAATTCTGGGGGTATGCTGCCGGCGAGGATCTCGATAACGACGCCTTAATTGCCGAGGAATATCGTGGCATCCGCCCGGCTCCCGGTTATCCTGCCTGCCCCGATCATACCGAGAAAGACACGCTCTTCCGCATCCTCCAGGCTCCCGAGCGCGCAGGCATTGTCCTCACCGAAACCTGTGCCATGCAACCCGCTGCCTCGGTTAGCGGCTACTACTTCTCCCACCCCGGCGCCCGCTACTTCGGCATCGGCCGCGTTGCCCGCGACCAGGTAGAGGCCTACGCTCGGCGTAAAGGCCTTGACCTACCTACGGCCGAGCGCTGGCTCGCCCCCATCCTTGGCTATGATCCCTCTTCTGGCACCACGTGAGGAATCGGGCTATTCGGAAAGTGGCCCACTTCGGCTGTTCGCTGAAACAATAGCCATCACCAGAATCGTAGCCACAGCCAGACCTGCTCTTCCCAGCCCGGATTTCCTCTATCGCGCTCGCTGGTATCGAATAACCGGATCCCGCTCCGTCTCAATCTCCTCCAGGTTACTCGCCAGCAGCTCCCCCCGCTGGTAAAGGTACTCGACATGTGCCCCCGTCTCCTCTAATGCCAGCAGAATGTGGTACCCATCCACCCGGCCGAATAACGCCCGGCTGATCTCTACCACCGAGCGCGGCTCATCCTCACACAGGCGGGCCACCGCTTCCAATCGCACCTTGTGGAACTGCTCAATCGCCTCAATTCGCCCCGCTAAATCTTCGATAGGCGTCTCGTGCCCACCCAGGGCCAGGGTCACCCCCTCCACACCCCTGATCTTCGCCAGCGAAGCCAGATAGTGGCCCAGACCCATATTGAGCGTAATGCTCTCTGGCGCCTGGTGCGGAGTTGTCCGCGCCAGCACATGGTCTGCCGTCAGCAACACATCGTCCACCTGCAGGCACACTTGCCCAGGGCAGTGGCCGGGCACATGATAGACGTCAATCCCGGCTACCGGCTCCCCATCTTCCAGGAAAAAATCCACCGGGGTTGAACGGTAAAACCCCTTGGCATACAGATACATCCGCATCAGGGTTTGCTGATACTGTTCTCCGACGCCTGCCCGCCGTAGGAACTGCTCCAGCCGCCGGGCTGCCACCACCACCCGCTCCTCGTAATTCGAGAGCACGCGCCGGTCCAGGACGTGCACGCCCACCGGTGCATCCGTATGCTCGCGCACAAACGGCAGCCCGCCAAAATGGTCCATGTGTCCGTGGGTAATCAAAATCAGGTCGAGATCGGCCAGTGTGAACGAAACGCCGAAACGATCCCGAAGCGCTTGAAACCCCTCAAGGAGATGGCGGTTGGATACGTCCCGGCCGGAACCGCTATCCACCAGAATCAGCCGGCCCCCATCGTCAATCACGTAGATGTTGGCGATGAGGGTAGGAAAGGCCTCTACCTGGAATGTGAAGATGCAGCGTCCGGCTGCTGTTTTGAATTTGGCGACGGGATTCATGCTGGCGATAGTAACACATCGCCGCCGGCTGCCAAACGACTTCCCACGGCCATGGCCCTCGCCTCCAGAAAACCGTCCACTAAATCCTACCTTCTTCCCAATCACTCCTTCGCTTCCAAACTGGCGCGTCTTCCTCCTCTGCCTGCATTTTGCACCCTGATAAAGAAAAGGACGACCCGCAATAGAGTCGTCCCGGTCCTCTAGACAAACCGCGCCCCCTTAATGTTCGAGGGCTTTATGTTCCGCATTCTCTGCCAATTCCACCAGATCTCCCTCTTGGAAGAGAATGTTGCGCAAGATCTTGCGCCATTTCGGCTTGCGCCGCAGCAGGAACTCCAGATCCATTCCAAAGTGGATAAACTCCTCCTTCTGGGCCTGGCGCATAATCGCCTTCGCTGCTTTTCTGCGTTTGTGGCCCGGCCGTCTTGCCAACACGATTGTTACCTTGCCGACCGTGCCTGGCTATTCCAGGATCAATTATAAACATCACCGCCCATCCCTCCATGTATCCCCTGTATATCTCGGGGATATATCCTGGTCTCAGATCACCCTGCCGCTCTGTCCCCGTTTCCCGTCTTCAGGTCACCGCCGTCGTTTCGGCCGGATACTTCTCATACATCTTCTGCTCGACCACTTTCTGTAAGCGGGCCATAGCCTCGTACAGCTCTCCAAATGACGTGTAGAGCGGGGCGACGGCAAAACGCAGGTTATCCGGCTGCCGGAAGTCAGGAATCACCTTCATCTCCGCTTTTAGCGCCTGGGCAATCCGCCACGCTTCCGGGTGGCCCACGGCGATATGCGACCCGCGCCGGGCGCTTTCCCGCGGCGACCGTAACTCAAAACCCAGCGGAGCCAGCCGGTGCTCCCACAGCGCGATCAGGTACTCCGTTTGCCGCACCGACTTCGCCCGCACCCGCTCCACACCCGCTTCCAGCAACAGGGCAACCCCCGGCTCTATCGCCGCCAGCGAGAGCACGGCCGGCGTGCCGGTGAGGAAACGGCGCACCCCCGGCGCTGGCTGGTAATCTAACCCGAAAGCAAATGGCTCTTCCTGTCCCATCCAGCCCGAAAGCGGATTGCGTGCCTCCGCCTGCAACCCTTCACGCACATAGAGAAAGGCCGGGGCCCCTGGCCCCCCACTCAGGTACTTATAGGTGCACCCTACTGCAAAATCGGCACCCGCTCTCGCCAGGTCGACCGGAACGGCGCCCACCGAGTGGCTCAGATCCCAGACCACCAGCGCGCCCTTTTCGTGCGCCAGCCGGGTGAGAGCGCCCATATCATACGTGTACGCACTCTTGAATAGCGTGTGGGAGAGGGTAAGCAACGCCGTCTCTTCATCGACCGCCTCTGCCAGTGCTTCTGCCGGGCCGTGAATGCCGTCCGCCGACGGGACGATTTCCAACCGGTGCTGTCCGCCCGTTGACGCCACCGCCCCCTGTAAAATATAAAGGTCAGAAGGGAAGTTCAGATCGTCGCTCACGATTTTCGTCCGGCCGGGCCGCAACCGCAGCGCGGCGACAATCACTTTGTATAGGTTAGCCGACGTCGAGTCCGCCACAATCACCTCGCCCGGCCGGGCGCCGACCAGCTCGCCGATTCTATTTCCCACCTGCTGGGGAAGCCCTATCCACCCTTCATTCCACCCCCGGATCAGCCGCTCTCCCCACTCCTCCCGCACTGCCCTTTCCATCCGTTGCGCGGTCGCCCGCGGCAGGCGCCCCAGCGAGTTGCCCAGCAGATAAATCAACTCAGAGTCGTCGCGGACAAACTCTTGCTCGAACCGCGCCAGTTCATCTTCCTCGTCTAGCTGTCGCGCCAGTGCCCGAAAATCCTCCGTCTGCACCCTCATCCCCTTGCTTCGGGTAGCCGCCGCAGCGCCGCCCGTACCGGACTGCCGTCTCCACCTGCAATTTTCAGGGGCAGCGCGACCAGCTCATACAAGCCATCTCCCACTCCGCTCAGATCCAGCCACTCCAGGATGGCCACCCCATTCGCCAGGAGGGCGTGATGCCCGGGCAAATCCTTGCTGTCGACGGCATCCACTGACGGGCCGTCACTCCCGAACAGGATGATCCCCTGTCGTTTTAGAAACGTCGCCAGCTCCGGCGAAGGGTAGACGTACTGGTCGGGGAATACCGCCGGATCCGCTTCGCTTGCCGCAGAGCGTACCAGCAGCCGGGGGGCCAGACCCAGATCGTAACCTGCAAAATCGGCCGGGACCAGCGGTCCATCCACCTTCTCTACGCTCACCACCTGCGCCTTGCCCCAGAATGGGTCCAGCGCCACCGTTTCCAACGTGGCCCCTTCTTCCGCAAAATGGTATGGAGCATCCACATGGCTGCCCGTGTGCGCGCTCAGCGCCAGCCGCGTCAGGTTCACGCTCGCTCCTTCCGCTATCTGCAGGCTTTGCTCTATCTCAAAGCGCACATCTCCCGGCCACACCGCCATCTCCGCCTTCATGGTGCGACTGATGTCTATAATCATAATCTCCAATCTCCGCGGAAGTGGTCGCCGTCCGGCGACCACTTCCCACTGTCTTATTCTCTCAACCGGGCGCCCAACTGCTTCTCCAGCCGCTTTAAGATCCGGTTCCGCTGCCGTCTCACTTCTTTGTCGGTCAGCGTCTTGCTAGGCGACTGGAAACTCAGGTGATAAGCCAGACTCTTCTTCCCGGCCGGGATCTGTTCACCTTCGTACACGTCGAACAGGGTTACCTCTTTCAAGAGGAAACCACCGGCGTTACGGATCGCCTCCGCTACTTCCACTGCCGGGAGCGATTGATCCACGATTAGCGCCAGGTCCTCATGCACCGCCGGGTACGTGGGAATCGTGTCGATCTGCCAGCCATCGGGAATCTGTTCAATCAACTGCTCCACATTCAGATCCGCTGCCAGCACCGGATCCTCGGTGCGCATCTCCAGCCCTTCTACCACCAGCGGGTGCACCTCGCCCATATAACCGATCTGGCATTCGCCCAGGAGCAACCGGGCAGTCCGCCCCGGCCGGAAGGTAGGATGTTCAGCCGGTTCGACCTGCCAGCCCGGTATTTTCAAGGCTGTTAGCAGTGCCTCCACGATCCCCTTGAGATCGTAGAAATCGTACGCCGGAGGTGCCTCTCCATCCTGCCAGTGGGCCGCCCGCCGCGGTCCGTTCAGCACCAGCGCCAGCCGCCGCAGCTCATCCGGCAGTAACCCTTCTTCGCCGGTGAGGTATATTTTCCCCAGCTCAAACAGGGCCAGCCGTTCCTTGAAGCGGCTGTTCTCCGCTGCCACCTCCAGGATTGAGGCCAGCAAATTATGGCGCATCGCCACCCGGTCCACCGTAATTGGGTTACTTAGCGTCACGTACGGGCGGTCATCCGGCTTGATCCCGGTGCCCGGTGGAATCAGCTTCGTTTCCCGTTCCGGCGTCGTCAGCCGGTAGGTGATTACCTCCTGCAATCCCAGATCCACCAGGATATCCTTAATCCTTTCTTCCCAGGTAAGAGACCGGTTGTTCCTCTGGGGCGGCAACGTATCACTCATCTCCGTTTCCGGGATTTTGTCGTAGCCGTACATGCGCAGCACTTCTTCGATCAGGTCATGGCTACCTTCCATGTCTAATCGATGCTCGGGGGCGGTCACCAGTAACTTCTCACCCTGTACCATCACTTCGAATTCCAGTGCCTCCAACATCTCCTGGATTTCAGCCTGGGTAGGAGAAATCCCGCCTATCCGCGCCACTTCGGCGGCGGTCAGCTCGATCGGCTCCGCCTCCGGTGGGTTCGGATAGGTGTCCACAATTCCTTCCCAGACCGTCCCCCCGGCCAGCCGCCGCAACAACTCGGCTGCCCGCCGGGCGCCCAGAATCGCCTGGCTAGGGTGGACACCGCGGCTGAAACGGAAACCCGCTTCCGAGTTAATCTTCAGCGTGTGCATGCTCCGGCGAATATTGATGAAATTCCAGGCCGCCGCCTCCAACAGGACCGTCGTCGTACTGTCACCGATCTCGCTTTCCTCACCACCCATAATACCACCCAGGCTTAACGGGCCGGCCGGGTCGGTCACCAGGATAGTGTAGGGGGGTAAATCGCGCTTAATGCCGTCTAGCGTCGTCAGCTTTTCCCCCTCTTCCGGTAACCGGGTGATGATCTCGATCGGCCCATCTGGATCATACGCGTCGGCCCGGCGTCGCAGGTAATCGTAGTCGAACGTGTGATTCGGTTCACCCATCTCCAACATCACGTAATTGCTGATGTCCACTACTACATTGATCGGCCGTTGTCCGGCCAGGCGCAGCCGGTGCCGCATCCAGAATGGGCTGGGCTTTTGCTCGACGCCTTCGATCACCAGCGCCACGAAACGCGGGTTGAGGTCTGGATGCTCCGTGCGAATCTTTACCCTGCCCGCAATCGGTGGCCCTTCCTGGACCACCTCGTAACTCGGATAGCGCACCTCTTGCCCGGTCAACGCGGCCACTTCCCGGGCTACCCCGACAATCGAGGCGGCACGCGCAATATTCGGTATAATCGCGATATCCAGCACCACATCCCCGAACAGGTCCTGCAACGGCGTGCCGGCCGTGTAATCTCCCTCCAGGATCATAATCCCTTCATGCGCGTTGCTTAGCCCCAGTTCCTTTTCCGAGAGCAACATGCACCGGTTATGAATGCCCCGCAACTTTCGCCCGGTCAACGTCATCTTCGTCGGCTCTTCCGCATATCCGTCGTAAAGGACCGCCCCCTCCAGGGCGAAAGGTCCGTAGAGACCGCGGTTGCCGATATCCCCCAGGCCCACATAGGAGAAGAGATTGGGGGCGCCGGTCACCACGACCTCGTTCTCATCGCCGCCATAATCTACCGTCGCCAACACCAGCCGGTCCGCATTGGGATGCTCCTCTACTTTGAGAATATGACCCAGGATCAATTTCTCCCGATCCCAGACCAGGCGCTCCTCTTCGCTACTGCCGCCGGGTACACCAACGTACTCGATCTTTTCGACTTCCAGCCCGGCGATCGTCAATTTCTCCGCCAGCTCCTCGGCCGGCAGCTCAATATCTACGTACTCTTTAAGCCACGAAATAGGTACAAGCATTAGTTACTCCAGGTAAAAGGTGCCTTTCTTGTTCTTGTCGCATCTTCATTCGGTGGACGCCCCGAACCGGTCTAGAATTGCTCCAGGAAGCGGAGATCATTCCCCCAGAAGTAGCGAATGTCCTCGATCCCATACTTGTTCATGGCAATCCGTTCGGGTCCCATGCCGAAGGCAAAACCGGAGTAGATTTCCGGGTCGTAGCCCCCATTGCGCAACACGTTCGGGTGAACCATGCCACAGCCCAGAATCTCGATCCATCCCGTGTATTTGCACACCTGGCACCCCTCACCGCCGCACAGCGCACAGGCCACGTCCATTTCTGCGCTCGGTTCTGTGAAGGGGAAGTAGTTCGCACGGAACCGGGTTGCCCGTTCTGGGCCATAAAGGCGGCGCGCAAAATCAGTTAATGTTCCTTTCAGGTCGGCCATCGAAATATTCTTGCCGACTGCCAGCCCCTCAACCTGGTGAAACTGGATTTCGCTCCGGGCTGTGATTTGCTCGTAGCGATAGCACATCCCCGGCAAAATAACCCGGATCGGTTCCGGATAATATTCGCGCATCGCGTGGATTTGTCCAGGGCTGGTGTGTGTGCGCAGCACCACGCCCGGTTCGGTGGTATGGAACGTGTCCCACATATCCCGGGCCGGGTGATGCTGGGGCATGTTCAACAATTCGAAATTATACTCGTCCGTCTCCACATCCCGGCTGCGGTACACCTGGAAGCCCATATCGCCCCAGATCCGGTAAATTTCCCGCAGAATCTGCGTTGCCGGGTGGAGGCGCCCGCGCCATTGCGGCCGGCCGGGTAAGGTCACGTCCAGCGTCTCCTGCGCCATCTGCGCTTCCAGTTCGCGCGCTCGCAACACACTTTCTCTTTCCTGGTAGGCTGCTTCTAGTTGCTGTTTTATTTCGTTCACCCGCCGTCCAAACACCGGCCGTTCCTCCGGTTCAAGCTGGCCTACCTTTCGCGTCTGTAACTGCACCTCTCCCTTTCGCCCCAGCGTGTCTCTATACCACGCTTCTAGTTGGTCGGTAGACGCTGCCTCTGCCAACTCTGCCAATGATTTTTCGTACAAGCGATCCAGTTGTTCCAGCATTTTTTCTGCTTCCATCCTTGTTGATTTTGCAACTGCGAAGAATACCATACCCCGGCTAAAAACAAAAAAGACGCGGCCTCCGGGCCGCGTCCTGTCGTTCTCGTTTCGTTGCCTCGCTTCACTTACAGGGCCAACGAACCTCCTTCGCGCGCGGCGTCAGGGGAACCCATAAAAAAGAAGCGAAAAGCAAAGACCTGTTCGTACATCGTACGGAGATCATAACAGTCCCCCGGCCCCCTGTCAAGCACCGTTCAGCCTCCGCGCTCCGGCCATCACCGCCGGATAGCCGAACTGCATCTCCTCCCGTGATAACGTCTGCACCGGCACCCACTCCGGTCGCTGGTTCTCGGCCACCCCGGCCAGCCCGACCGTACTCCCCATCGCCCGCCGCAATCCATAGTAGAAGATCGAAAGCGCCCATGCCCGCCCCTGCTCGTCCAGCTTGTACTGCTCTTCTATATACAGCAAAGATGTGAGTTCCGGCAGAAAACCGGTAGCGGTGCGGAAGTAAGCGCGAACCCCACGTTCTGGTGTTTGTCCGTCCAGCAGAATCCCGCCCGGCGGATGCCAAAGCCCGGACTCCAGATGTTGTTGGAGCATCACCCGCCGGTTTTCGATGAGGATCCCATACACGGCCGGGCGGAATGTGACCTCCGTTTCCGGAACCGCCACCAGCGTCCCTTGCGATGTCGTGCAATAAACCGTATCCATCAGCCCTGGTCGATTGCCATGCTGCGCTGGAACTGGCGCTGGCCAATACCTGCCAGGCCAATACTCAACACGTATAGAATCAGCAGAGGCACCATCGTCAGCAACATCGTCACCGGGTCAATAGAGGGTGTGACCGCTGCCGCCAGCACTGCAACCCCCACCACCGCCATCCGCCACTGTTCGCGCAACGTGCGCGCCGTAATCATCCCTGCCCGGGCCAGCAGGTAGAAGATTAAGGGCAACTCGAAACTTACCCCTATCCAGAAGAGGAAGGTCGTCGTAAAGCCGATGTACTCGTTCGCCCGCCATTCCGTCACGAAAATTGTGGGCATGAAATCTGCCAGGAAGTCAATCGCCGCAGGCAGCAACACCAGCCAGGAAAAGGCGATCCCCAGCAAGAATAGCGTAAATGCAGCAGGAATAAAAACGTAGACAAACCGTCTTTCCTGGGCTTCGAGGGCGGGCGCCACAAATAGCCAGATCTGGTAGAGAATCCAGGGCATCGCCAGGATCGCGCCCGAGACCAGAGCTACCTTGAAGAATGTCTCGATATTTTCCGTCGGCCCGATCACCTGCAGTTGCGAATCATACGGAGCGATCAAGAATTCCAGCAACGGCCGGGCGAAGGCAAAACTGATCACTGTTCCCACCAACAGTCCGGCCACGGCCCACGTCAGACGTATGCGCAGCTCATTCAGATGCTCCAGCAACGTTTGTCCGCTTTCTATCTGCTCTTGCTCAATCTTTGTGTTTTCACTCATGCTTCGGGATCGTCCGGAACGTCAACGGGGGAGGGGAGGGGTTGGGGAGCCGGGACCGGAGGTTCTTCGACACTGTCCTCATCGTCCGGTGTTTCTTCTGTTTCGCCCGCCACCTGCCTGAACCGTTGCTCTGCCGCGCGGCGCGCTTCCCTTACTTCCTGGAGTAGTTCTTCATTCGTCGCTGCCGCCGGTTTTAACGCTTCTTCCGCTTCTCGGGTCACCTTTTTCCCTTCCTGTAATAATTCGTTTGGCAGGGAAGAAAACTGGCGGCGGAGATTGGCTATTTCCCGCTGCAACTCTTTCACGTCCTGAACCGTGCCCTTGATCTCATCTGAGTCCAGGGCATCTAATTCGGCATTCAACTGGCGCGTAAACTGGCGCGAGATGAGCTGCATCTGGCCGATAAAGCTACCTAACGTGCGGGCCACGTGCCGGATGCGGTGTGGCCCCATCACGATCCCCGCTAAAATGAGGATTAGAACCAGTTCGGGGAGACCAATACCAAAAAAACTATCCATAAATATTTAGAACCGGCCGGCCCAAAATTGGAGGAACCTGCCAGTTGCACCTTCTACTATGCGGCGGGTTGTTCTTCCTTGCTCAGCCGATCCGCCTGGAGTTCGGCCGCTTGCTCCGCCAGGGTGCCGAGCACGCCGTTGATAAATCGAGGCGCGCTATCTGAGCCATAAATCTTGGCCAGTTCCACCGCTTCATTAATCGCCACCTTCACGGGCGTCTCCTCGCTCACCAGAAACTCATAGATGGCCATCCGCAGAATATTCCGGTCAATTACGGCCATCTGATCCAGCGGCCACTCCGGTGCGTAGCGAGCGATCAGGGTGTCCATCCATGCCATATGCTCAATCACGCCGCTGATCAAATCACGGGCAAACTCGATGCCGGAGCTTTCCATCGGCTGATCGGCCAATCGTCGCGCCAATACCTCGAAAGCAGGATGATTGGCAAGATCATACTCGTAAAGCGTTTCTAAAGTAATTCGGCGTGCCCGGCGTCTCGTTTTCATGCTTTAGCCACCTGGATGACGGTCGCGCCGAAGCAACGAACCGTCTTTGTTAAGCGGTCTGGCCCTGGGCATAGATGACATCCTCTACGTGTACGTTCACCGATTCCACAGGTACCCCCACCATTTTATCAATTGCCTCAATCACCGCCACCTGAATCGCCTGGCTTGTCTCGCGCAAGTTGACATCTGGATCCATCAACACGTAAACGTTAAAGTTCAGCCTGCCTTCCGAATAATCAAGGACCACGCCTTCATATCGCGAAGAGCGCCGGAACAGGTTGCTGACCTCAGATGGGGCCGAGGCCATGCGATTTACGCCCTTTATACCCAGAACTTCCTGGTGGACAATAGTTAACAGCACTTCGGGTGCCACTTCAATCCGACCGATACTCTCTTGTTGTTCTGCCATAAAATCATTCTCTCCAGCCGGCAGGCGCTACATCGCCATGCCGCCGTCTACCCGGATCACTTCGCCGGTGATATACGTCGCCTTTGGAGAAGCCAGGAATGTGACCAGGTGGGCTACCTCCTCCACTTTTCCCAGACGACCCAGGGGAATGTAATCAAGTGCCTTTTCGACGATCTCCTCAGGCAGCCCGGCCGTTAGTTCCGTCGGAAAATAGCCCGGCGCGACCGCGTTAACCGTGATCTGCCGCGGTCCCATCTCTTTCGCCAGCGATTTGGTAAAGCCGACGATGCCCGCCTTCGACGCTGCGTAATTCGTCTGTCCGCCTTGGCCGGCCAGACCAACCACCGAAGAAATATTAATAATCCGGCCGCCGCTTTTCTGGCGCAACATTGGCCGCAGAACTGCCTTACAGCAATTAAACATGCTCTTGAGATTTGTGTCGATCACCGTGTCCCAATCCGACTCCTTCATCAGCATCAACAACTGGTCCCGGGTAGTACCCGCATTATTCACCAGAATGTCGATCCGTCCAAATTCCGCCCTGGTTGCCTTGGCCAGTTCCTGGGCTGCTGCCAGGTCACTGACGTCTGCCTGGATGGCGACGGCACGACCGCCACTTTCCGCGATTGCCGCTACCACTTCCTGGGCCTCATCTGCACTCTGATTGTAGTTTACCACGACGCTGGCTCCGTTGGCAGCCAGATCTTCGGCGATGGCCCGGCCGATCCCGCGCGAAGCGCCGGTCACAATCGCTACTTTACCTTCCAGTGTTTTCTCTGCCACACATTCTCCTAAAAGTCAATATAGAGGTTGGCGATCGATTCACGACCGCCATCGCCCGCTCCTAATCTCCAATCTCAAATTTTCGTCTCGCCACCTTTCGATCGATGCGCTTCATCAGGCCCGTCAGCACGTTCCCCGGCCCCACCTCGACAAAGGCGTCCGCCCCCTGCGCCAACAGATAGCGCATGGACTCCGTCCAGCGCACGTTACCCGTCAACTGGGCCACCAGTTCATCCCGGATTTCTGTTGGCGTTGTCAGGGGCCGGGCACTGGTATTGCCGATCACGGGCACCGCCGGCGCCTCCATAGGGGTGATCGCCACCACGGCTGCGAAATCGGCCGCTGCCGTGGCCATCAGTGGCGAGTGTGCGGCAATTGTGATTGGCAGCCGCACCACCTTGCGGGCACCGGCTGCCTCTGCCAGGCGCATCGCTTCCTGCAGTGCTGTCTCGTCGCCGGAGATCACGACCTGGCCCGGGCAATTGTCGTTTGCTACCTGCACCGGCCGGCCGGTTGTCTCCCGTGCTTCCGCACACACCGCTTCCAGCCGCTCCGTCTCTAGAGCCAGCACAGCGGCCATCGCCCCCGGTTCTGTCTCGCCCGCGCGCTGCATTAACACCCCACGCCGGCGCACCAGCGCCAACCCATCGGCGAAAGAAAGGCTCCCGGCCGCTGTCAGCGCCGTAAACTCGCCCAGGCTATGCCCGGCCAGGTAAGCGGGTGCCGGCCAGGCATCGTCCTGGCCGATTACCTTCCAGGCGGCCATGCCGGTCACAAACAAAGCCGGCTGCTGGTTAATCGTATCCGTCAGCGCATCTTCGGGGCCGTGGAAGCAAAGGGTCGAGAGGGGAAATCCCAGGAGTTCGTCTGCCTGATCAAAAACAGCACGTGCGGCCGGTTCACGTTCGTATAAAACGTGTCCCATGCCCACGTGCTGCGATCCCTGTCCGGGGAAAAGATAGGCCGTGCTCACTTGTTAACCAGGATAGATTGAAAAAGGCCGTACCGAGGTACGACCTTTCACTATTTCATCTTACTCTTCGTGCGCTGGGAGGACTTGAATTCCCCGGTAGACGCCACATACCAGGCATACGTGATGCGGCTTTTTCATCTCGCCGCACTCCTCGCATACCACCAGGTGTGGTTGCGCCAGCGAATCGTGCGTGCGCCGCTTATTCCGGCGCGATTTTGATATCCGTGTTTTTGGGACAGCACCCATGATCTTACCTCTCTAATTGACTCTACAACGTCCTATGATTGCCAGAAATCTACACCTGACAAAAAACAAGCGGCATGGATGCCGCAACCCACAATTATAGCTACCGCTGAACCCCTGTCAAACCACGATCAAGAATGCTCATTTTTGCCCGCTGTTGCCGGGAACCGTGTTGGTAGCGCCAGGATGCTGGAACCGGAGAATGGGCCCTGCACCCTTACCGGTCGCTCTCGGCCGGAGCAGCTTCCAACGGCTGATCCGCCTGGACCTTGCGCAACCCGTTGCGGACGACGGAAAGGCTGCGCAGCAAATCTTCTTCCAGCTTGACCAGTTCGTCCATAACGTACACGTCCGCATCCCGGCGCAACGCCTCCGCATCCCGGCGTGCGCGTTCCAGGATATTGTCGGCGCGCTGTTGGGCCGAGTTAATGATTGCGTCCCGCCGTACCAACTCCTCCGCTTCCTGTTTTGCCAGGTGGCGGATACGCTCTGCCTCTTCCTGCGCCTGGGCCAGGATCCGCTCTTTCTCAGCCTCCACGCGGTTGGCCCGTTTTACCTCGTCAGGAATTGTGACCCGCAACTGGTCGACAATGTTAAAGATCCGGTCCTCGTCTACCAGCAGGGTGGTGGTCAGAGGAAGACGCCGGCTCTCGGCCAGAACCTGTTCCAGTCGGTCTACCAGATGTTGAATATCCATCGTTTACCCTGTCAGTGTGATCATGCCTGATTTATGAAATGACACGAGCCCGATGTCTGTTACACCGGACAGTTGGATTATAGCGAGCGCTCGCTAATACGAAAAGCGCCGATCCTGAATTACTCAGTCGCGTAACGAGACCGGCCGGTTGTAATCGTTCGAGTCCTGGTTGAAACGCTCGTAAAGGGCGCGGGCCACATTGTCCGGCACCATGCTGCTGACGTCACCCCCAAAGGAGGCAATTTCGCGCACCGTTGTCCCGCTCAAGAAGGTATGTTCTTCTCGGGTGATAAAGGTTACTATCTCAATTTCCGGCGCCAGTCGCTGGTTGGCCAGTGCCATGCGAAACTCAAATTCAAAGTCGGAGAAAACGCGCAAGCCCCGCACGATCACTTTTGCTTCCATCTCCTTGGCAAAATTGACCGTGAGCCCGCCGTAGGGGCGGATCGTCACGTTACCCTTGCCGTTCAGAGCTGCCCGGATCATCTCGACCCGCTCCTCAGTAGAGAAGAGAAGCGACTTAGAAGGCACCCCGTGATCATAGACGCCCACCACTAGCTCGTCAAAGATCGAGGCAGCGCGGTTAATCAGATTCAGGTGACCATAGTGCACGGGATCGAAGGTGCCCGGGTAAATTGCGCGAACGTTCAATTACATTTCTCCTTTCAACTAATATCTCCGGCGTCTTCCCAGAACGCCGCCACTTTCTCATGCAGCATTTTGTGCTCTGGCTCTTCCAGAAGTGGGTCGCTGGCAAAAAGCCGCTGTGCTTCTTCCCGCGCCAGTTCCAGCAGTTCAATATCCAGCAGCGAAGCCAGCCGTAATTCGGGCAAACCACTTTGCCGCCGGCCAAAGAACTCTCCCGGACCCCGGATTTCCAGATCCTTCTCGGCCAGCATGAAACCGTCATTGCTCTGTTCCAGCGCCGTCAGCCGTTCTTCGGCATCGCCGCTGACGGCGTCCGAGACCAGCAGGCAGTACGATTGGTGTTCTCCCCGGCCGACGCGGCCACGGAACTGGTGTAACTGCGCCAGGCCAAACCGGTTGGCTCCTTCAATGACCATTACCGTGCTGTTTGGGACATCCACGCCTACTTCAATTACCGACGTCGAGACCAGGATGTCACTCTCGCCCTCCTTGAAGGTGCGCATCACCGCTTCCTTCTCGGCCCCCGCCATCCGTCCGTGTAACAGCCCTAGCGATAGATCTGGAAACACTTCATTTTGCAGGCGCGCGTGCTCTTCCACCGCCGCTTTCGCCTCAATCTTTTCCGATTCTTCTACCAGCGGACAGATGATATAAGCCTGGCGTCCCTTCTGCACCTGTCCCCGGACGAAAGCATACGCCCGTTCCCGCTCGCTCGGCCGGATCCAGCGCGTCTTAATCTCCTGCCGGCCCGGCGGCATCTCGTCCAGAACAGAAATATCCAGATCCCCATACATTGACAGGGCCAGCGTTCGCGGAATCGGTGTCGCGCTCATCACCAGCAGGTGTGGGTTGTGGGGGCGCTCCTGTCCGTTTACCCCACTGCCCCCCTTATCCCGCAGCGCCGCCCGCTGATCCACGCCAAAACGGTGCTGCTCGTCGATTACTGCCAGCCCCAACTTGTGGAATTCGACCACGTCCTGGATCAGTGCATGGGTGCCGATGACGACGTCTACTTTGCCGTCCGCCAGCCCCGTGTATATTTCTTCCCGTTCACCCGGTGACGTGCTTCCCGTCAATAACCGGACATTCATGCCCAGTTCGGCCAGCATCGTCCGTAATCCCTGGAAATGCTGTTCTGCCAGGATTTCTGTGGGAGCCATCAAGGCAGCCTGTGTACCACCTGCCACGGCGATCACCATCGCGGCAGCAGCCACCACCGTCTTGCCCGCACCTACGTCCCCCTGCAAGAGGCGGTTCATTGGCACTTCGCGGGCCATATCTGCACCGATCTCCGCGATCACCTGTTCCTGGGCACCGGTGAGGGCGAAAGGCAGCTTCTCGATCAATTGCTCCAACTGTTCCGGTCGTGGTGAGAGAGGTATACCCGGTTCCGCCTGCCACTCCCGCCGCTGGGCCAGCATTCCCAACTGTAGCGAAAACAGCTCGTCGAATGCCAGCCGCCGCCGGCCAGCATGTAGCGCCTCCCCGCTTTCGGGGAAATGACTCTGGAAAATGGCTTCCGGTAACGTCAGAAAATCTTGCCGTTCGCGGATCGTTCCCGGGAGCGGTTCGGGTACCCGCGGCGCCCACTCATCCACCGCTTCCTTCATAATCTGCCGCATCTTGTGGCTCTTCAACCCCTTGGTCAAAGGGTAGACGGGCACAATCCGGCCCGTTCGCAGTAGCTCTTCCGCCAGCGGTTCCCACTGTGGCGAGTTAAACACCTTCCGGCCCAGGTACTGCTCCACCGTGCCACTGATTACAATCTGGGTCCCGGCCGGTAACTGCTCCGCCAGCCACGGTTGGTTAAACCAGGTCGCCTGAATCCGGCCGGTGCCATCGCTGATAATCGTCTGCACCATAACCTGGTTGCTCCGCATCCGGCGGGCGCGCGTTTCCCAGATGGTGCCGATAATGGTTACTTGCTCCCCATATTCCAGCCGGTTAATCGGCTTCATTACACTGTAATCATCATACCTGTGAGGAAAGACATACAGCAGCTCCCGGATTGTTTCCGCACCCACTTTCGCCAGCCGTCGAGCAGTAGCAGTGCCCACTCCATGGATGGCCGTCACCGGTTGGGATAGACCCTCTGGATCCGGCTCAACCTCCTTTCGTGCTTTCTGCGGCACCGGCAGCACTGGTTTGGAAACCGTCCGTTCCCTGCTGGCTGCGGTCCGTGCCTGGGCAGGTGCCGGTGCCCGGCGCTCTGGCCTGGGCAGGTGTGCCAGGCGCTCCTCACGGGCATGTAGTTTTTGGCGCAGGCTATCTACCACTTCGGCCCGCGCCTCCACACCCGGCAGGCGGGCATAATCCTGCAGCGTCTCCGCGACCTGCTCCACCAGGGCCCGGTCAATTTCGTCCACGGCCCCTTCCCGGGCTGTTGTCACCCAGTAAGCCACAAATTGGCGAATACCGCCCACCACGGCCGTGTTCTTGTACCCCTGCTCTGCTTCTAATTTTAGTACTCGATCTAATTGGGTAAATGCTTTTACCATTGGTATCATGCGTGTTGCCAACAGGAGCGGCGTCCGTCCCTGCCTTGGCAATCTAGTCTCTTATGTGTGCTGGCCTCTTCTTGTTGCAGAAGGACCCTTAGTTCAGTCGGATACGGGTGATTATTATACCAGAGAAGTAGCAGCAGGCATTATTCCACCGGTCAGGCGGCGGTAATCAAGGCGAACCCCAGGGCGCCCGGCCCCACATGGGACCCTATGGCTGGGGTAACCTCCACCGCCACTGGTTCCTCCCCTTCTGGAAACAGGTGACGCGCTTGTGCCCGTAACTTTGCCACACCTTCCGGATTGCTTGTGTGGAGCAGGGCAACCTGCTCCAATGGTGCCAGCTCAGTCACGTGTTCAATCAACTGATTCACCGCCCGGCTATATGTTCGCACCTTCTCCAGCGACCTGACGTCCCCTTCGTGCACGTGTAGTAAGGGCTTGATCCGCAGGAGCGTGCCAACGCTGAATTCGGCCCAACTGACCCGCCCGCTGCGCCGGAGATAGGTCAGCGTATCCAGCGCGGCGAATACGTGCGTGCGTGGCACCAGCTTATCTAGCATGGCCACAATCTCTTCCATCGTCTGTCCGGCCGCTGCCGCCTTTGCGGCCACCACCGCCAGCAGGCCCAGCCCCATCGAAAGCTGCCGGGAATCGAAGAGCGTCACCGGAACCTTCTCCGTGGCCAGGCCTCCCAGCCGAGCGCTGTTCAGCATCCCGCTTAAATTTGAGGCCACGTGGATCGAGAGGACTTCGCTGGCCCCTTCCTCCGCCAGCCGTTCATACGCTTCCGTAAATGCCCCCACGGCCGGGGCCGCCGTCGTCGGCGGCTGTTCATAGTTGGGCAACTGCTTGTAGAATGCTTCCCGCGACAGCTCCACCAGATCCAGGTAACTCTTGTCACCTACATTTACATAAGAGGGCAGAACCGTGATGCGATATTCCTCGGCCAGCTCTGGGGGCAGATCAGACGTGCTATCGGTGACCACTCTGATACTCATCGTACCCTCTCTCCTGCGCTCCAAGGCAAACTCATTCTGCCCCTAAAATGTAATGATAATGTGATTGTCCCCCCGGCAGCAGCTCAATCTCAATGTCCGGGTAGAGGAGCTGAATCTCCGCCACGATCGCCTCAGCTTCTGCTGCCGTCACATCTTCCCCATAGTACACTGATAATAGCTCGCGGGCTTCAATTTCCATCGACTTAAGTGTGTCGACCAATACCTGATGAATCTCCCGGCCGGACGTGCAGAGCCGGCCATCTGCCAAACCAATTACCTCACCTGCCTCCACTGTGACACCGTCCAGGGTCACCGAGCGCGTGGCAATCGTGATCTCTCCGCTGGCAACTTCCTGGCTGGCGGACGCCATCTCCTCCCACACCTCCGCCAGATCTCCCGCCGGCTTCAGGAACAGCATAGCGCTAATCCCTTGCGGGGCAGTGCGGGTGGGGATGACCTTCACCTCCTTCTGGCTGAGCTCACAGGCTGCCTCGGCGGCGAGAATAATATTCTTGTTGTTGGGCAGGATAATCACCTTGTCGGTGGGTACTTGTTCCACCGCTTCGTAAATCTCCTCTGTGCTTGGGTTGTTCGTCTGGCCCCCGTTTACGATTCCGGCTGCTCCCAGGCTACGGAAGATATCTGCCAGGCCTTCCCCGGCGACCACGGCGACCACGCCGATCTCTCCCGCCTTCACTACCGGCTCCACAGGCGCCGGCGCCACTTCCACTGGCCCCTGGGCTGCGCTGCCGGCTGTGGGCGTGATGATATCTTCCATCTGCTGCTGCATATTCTCCACCACGACGTCCATCACCCGTCCCATTCGGGTGCCGTAGCTCAACGGTTCTCCTGGATCCTTGACGTGCACGTGAACCTTGATCGTCTTTTCATCCCCGACTACCACAGTAGAGTCACCCATCGCATCAATCGTATCCCGCACCTGGACCACATTCAGATCATCTCCCAGGAGAATGAACTGCACGTCATAGGGAAACTCCAGCTCTCCTTCCGTCGGCGCAGCCAGCGCCTGGGCCGGCACTGGAGCAACTGTTTCCATCATCTCTTTCATCTCCTCTCGTGCCCCGCTGACGTACCGCAACATCCCTTCCAGAATGAAGACAAATCCCTGCCCTCCAGAGTCCACAACCCCCGCTTGCTTCAGCACCGGCAACAGCTCCGGTGTTCGTTCCAGTGCCTGCTGGGAACGCTCCAAAATTCGTTCCAGCACGAACCGCAAGTCCGTGCTCTTGGCAGCCGCATCCTGCGCCTCCAGGCTCCCTTCCCGCACCACCGTCAGAATCGTCCCTTCGACCGGTCGCATCACGCCCTTATAGGCTGTATCCGCCGCCTCCACAAAGGCATCGGCGATATCCTGGGCCGTCGCCGCCTCTTTGTCTTTCAAGCCGTGGGCCAACCCGCGCCAGATCTGGCTCAGAATGACGCCGGAATTGCCCCGCGCACCCATCAGCGCCCCATGAGCCAGTGCCTGGGTCACCTTGCCAATAGCTGTTTCCTCACTATCCCGGATCTGGTCATATGCTGCCCGCATCGTTAACAACATGTTCGTGCCCGTATCCCCGTCTGGAACGGGAAATACGTTCAACTCATTCACCTTCTCGTGATTCTTCTCCAGCCACAGCAGGCTCGATTTCAGTAATTTGCTCAGTTGCCGGCCGTTACACTGGCGCCATTTCTGGGGAATTGCCGCCTCATTCGGCCTATTTGTTTTACTCACCTTTTCCTTTCCTCCATCCCATCTCTCTTCCGAGCCGCTACGCTTGGTTGCTGATCCGCAGACCCTGGACAAACACATTGACTGCCTTTACCGGCATGCCCAACGCCTTTTCGACGTGAAATTTCACGGTGTTTTGAATACTCTGGGCGACAATACGGATACGGATACCATATTCCACGATCACGTAGACGTCAATCACGATGCCATCTTCATCGAACATGACGTCAATCCCGCGCCGGCTGTCGCGAGTGAGTACGTGTGCTATTCCGTTAACCAGATTCTTGCTGGCCATGCCCACCACCCCGTAACATTGATGGACGGACCGGGTAGCAATCGTTGCCACCGTTGTTGGGGAGATATCAATCTTACCCATTGATCCTTCGCTGGTCGTCATTTCTTGCTCCTGATAACTTAATCGTACGCCAGGCCTTCGCCATTCATCCTTGGCCTGGAAGGCCATTCCTATTTTATGGCGCCAATCCTCATAATTCCCTTGGAATTCTTGCGCGAAATTCTATCCCTTCTTATAATCTGACTTGTGGCGACCGCTATGGTCGCTTTTAATTTGTGTTGTGATTGTGAGGTGAGATTATGGCGAAATGTGAGATTTGTGGCAAGGGGCCTCAATTCGGGCATAACGTAAGCTTTTCGCAGAAGAAAACAAAGCGGCAGTATAAGCCGAACATTCAGCGCGCCACTTTTTACGAGGACGGCCGGAAAGTTCGTAAGTACGTATGCACCCGTTGCTTAAAGACGGCAAGTAAAGTATAAGCTTGTTGACCCCATTATCCAAAATTGAACGCTTGAAAGCCAGCCCCCGGCTGGCTTTCCGCTTTTGGGTACCTCGCAACGATCCTGACCATCCTCCCCCCACATTACCCGGCTCACCGTCAGGTTCATCGTAGCAACGACTACCCATCCCCTTACTCAACCGTGCTCGCAAAAACGTCAAAAGCCCCCGCCTTGATCAGCGCCTGCCGCACGCTTGTTTGCGTCTCCGGTGTCACCAACGCAATCATATTTCCACCCCGGCCGGCCCCACTCAATTTCGCTCCCAACGCGCCTGCCGTGCGCGCAGTCGCGATCAACTTCTCTAATTCCGCTGATGACACCGTCATCGCTTCCAGCCACCGCTGATTTTCATCCATCAGCGTGCCCAACTGTATCACATCCCCCGCTTCCAGCGCCGTGCGCGCCGCCTGTGCGATTCGCCCACACGCCGCAAACATCTCCTCAAAGCGTGCGCGCTCTGCCTGCCACTGGCGGCGGACGTCGCCCACCACGTGGCGCGTGGCGCTGCGCACCCCTGTATCTGCGATCAACAGATGTAGTGGCGCTGCGATGGCAAAAGGTTCAATCAGGTTTTTCGGTTCCTGGCGCACAAAATAGACTGGTTGCTCGTAAGCCACCACGGTATTGTCGATGCCGCTGGGCGTGCCATGGTGGATCTTCTCAACTTCATAAGCCAGGGCACACACCTGCTCATCGCTGGCGAGATCCTGTCGCGACAGATGGCGGGTCAGTGCCCGGATTAGCGCGGCAGCCGTGGCTGCTCCACTGCCCAGCCCGCTCGCAATCGGTATCGTGCTACGCACTGTTACCGTCATTTGCGACAGGGTTGACCCGGTGGCCTCTTCCACCAGGCGTACCGCCCGGGCCAGCGGATCATGTTCCTGGGCCTCGGTCAACCAGTACGCCTTCCCTAGATCCGGCGCAATCAAACGCACCCCGGCCGGTTCGCTATTGGCGATCGTTACCGTTGCCCTGACCTGGGTCACCGGGGCGGCAATCGCCGGTTGCCCGTAGACCACGGCATGCTCGCCAAACAAGATGATCTTCCCCGGCGCGCTGGCCTGGGTCTGCTCCATCACGCTCCCTCCGGCATCACGTAGAGGGCGACGAAAGCAACCATTGCAAACAGGACCAGCGTGATCTGCAACGGCCGGTCATTCAACACAATCTCCTCCGGTGCGCCGCCCTCGCCCCGCACATGAACCAGGTATAGATAGCGGAACATCGCATACAGCAGGAAAGGGATCGTTAGCATCATCACGTGATTATGGGGCAATCCTTCCGAAAGAAACGTATACAGGCTGTAGGCCACCAGGGTGCTGGTAGTCACGATGCCGATCAGACGGTCGATTAACTCCAGCGTGTATTCGTTCAAGATTGCCCGGTGGTTGCCTGCTTCCGCGCCCAACAGCACCAGCTCGTGCCGGCGTTTCCCCAATGCCAGGAAAAGGGCCAGAAAGCCGCCGAAGACATACAGCCACGGGGAAAACCGCTGCACCGTTTCCAGTACTGCCACCCCCGCCGCAATCCGCAGGATAAAACCTGTGGCAATGATAAAGACGTCAACCAGGACCACGTGTTTCAGCCAGAAGGTGTAGGCGATCTGGATCATCAAGTAGGCGAATAATACGGTGCCAAACGCCGGTTCGATCAGCAAACCCGCTGCCAGGCTCCCCAGGGCCAGCACCACTGCAGCAATTCCCGCACTCCGCGGACTGATTTGGTTGGAAGGCAGTGGCCGGTGTTGTTTCTTCGGATGTTGCCGGTCATTCTCGATGTCCGCCAGATCGTTCATGATGTACACGGCACTGGACATCAGACACAGCAGGATAAAAGCGGCACCGGCTCGTAAGACGCTTGCCGGCTCGTTCAGTTGCCGGTCAAAAAAGATGGCAACAAATACGAAGACGTTTTTCGACCATTGCCGTGGCCGCATTGTTTTTATGAGACCGGGTAACAAGACATGCTCCTCAGATCTGGTATGATTAAATTGGGCTTCTTTCAGCCCGGGTACTAGCCTATTTTTCTATCACGATTGCTACGATTAGTCGACACAAAGAAGGAGCAACGGTGGAATATTCAGCGTTTCGACATATTTTGTTTGAGCGCCGGGACGATGGCGTCCTCTGGATGACCCTCAACCGGCCGGATGTACTCAACGCAGCCAATGCCCGTCTCCATACCGAATTGGTCGAGGTCTGGCAGACGATTGACCGCGATCCGGAGGTAGCGGTGGCCGTGGTCACCGGCGCCGGTCGCGGCTTCTCTGCCGGTGGCGATCTGCAAATGGTGGAGGACGCTTATCGCGAGTACGACGAGATCGTGCGCATCCTCGATGAAGCACGCGACCTGGTTTACAATATCCTGCGTTGTCGCAAACCGATCGTTTCCGCCATTAACGGCCCGGCCGTCGGCGCGGGTCTCGTCGTCGCCCTCCTGGCCGACATCAGCATTGCCGCCGAAAGCGCCCGCCTGGCAGACGGTCACCTGCGGATGGGCGTGGCCGCCGGCGATCACGCCGCCATCATCTGGCCCCTGCTCTGCGGCATGGCCAAAGCTAAATACTATCTCCTGACCAGTGACTTTGTCGGCGGCAAAGAGGCGGAGCGCATGGGGCTTGTCAGCCTCTGCGTGCCTGACGACGAGCTGCTGGTCAAGGCGCAGGAAGTCGCCACCGGCCTGGCCACCGGCCCCCGCCATGCGATCCACTTTACCAAGCGCGCCCTCAACCAGTGGCTGCTGCAGGCCGGTCCCATTTTTGACCACTCTCTTGCTCTCGAGATGCTGGGTTTCTTCTCCGGGGATCTTCTCGCCGGGGTGGAGGGCCTCCGCCGGCGCCGGCGACCCCACTTCCCTTCCAGTGGCGGCCCCATGCCAGATTCCTCTCCCACGGACGGCGATTAATCCGGTAACTCTCCAATCTCTGCATCCAGGATCGCCTGCGTCAGTCGTTCAATCGCCACGTCCTGCTCGCTCCCCGGGTAGAAGCGCTGTGCCTTACTCACTTTGTCCCCCCGGCCGGAGCGTTACGTCTCCGGCAGCAATCTTGTGGACCGTCCCGTCCGCTGCCTCTAGCAGCAGCCGGCCCCACTCGTCACTGCCCAACATCCTCCCGACCACCCTCCCTCCACTACTTCTCGCTACCACCTGCTCCCCCGTCAGCAATCGTTCATTCCACGCCGGCTGTGGCGATTTCCCTCGGCAGGCTGCCTCATAATGATACGTCAGGCGCGCTACCACCTTGCTCAGAAGCGGGAGTCGCGCCACCGGCCGGCCCGTCGCCACCAATAGACTGGTAGCCGGCGTCGCTGTTGCCGCCAATTTCCCTTCCGGGATATTCACGTTCAGCCCCATGCCCAGGATCGCCTGCGCCAACTCGTCCCCATTGACCGTCGTCTCCAGCAATATCCCGCCCACTTTGGCCCAACCTTCAACCGCCGGCAGCATAATATCATTCGGCCATTTTAGGGCAGGGGAGAGCCGGCCGGTCGCCTCCGCCAGCGCTTCCACTGCCGCCAGCCCGGCGATCATCGTCAGCCACGGTGCCTGGACTGCGGGCCAATCGGGGCGGAATAGAAGGGAAAAGAGGAGCGAGGTTCCCGCCGGTGCTTCCCACCGTCGGTTCATTCGTCCTTTCCCCGTTCGCTGAAAGTCGGCCAGCACAAGGGTGCCGGCTGGGGCGCCAGACGCCGCCATCTCTCGCAGCAGCTCGTTCGTGGAGCCGGTTTCTGCTACGTAATGAGCGTTCGCGCCGATGGCGTCGCGTAGCGCTTGTTCGTTCATTGTATCTTCGTAGTTTGACATGCTCTGCACACCATTTATAATTAATATATTCTTAACAGCTTTTCGATGGTCGCTCTAGGCCTTCTCATGTGTCCGGAACCGGTGTGCGATCTGATAACTGTTTTTTCACAAGAGCGTAATAATGGCAAGTAACTCACCTTCTGACCATGATCTTTCAGTGTCAGATACTGCCACTTACCTCGCCTCCTTGGTCAACCAGCCTGAAGCGTCGGCCGCGGAATCGGACAGTTCTTCCATGCAAGAAAACGCTAAGCACAACACCGGAAACACTACCGGCAACCGGCGGAAACTCTCTCTTCAAGAAAGATGGCAACTGGCACGCGAGAGATTCGCAGAGGACGCCGTCATCGAAACGCGGGCCACCGGCTACAATAAAGGGGGGCTCCTTGTATCCTGGTTAGATTTGCCCGGTTTTGTCCCGGCTTCCCAACTCCTGGGTTTGCGCCGTCTCCATCTACAGGAGGAGCGGTTACGCCATCTCCAGGAGCGACAGAATGCCAAATTGCGCCTAAAAATAATTGAACTTGAGCAAGAGACAAACCGCCTCATTTTTTCCGAGCGGGCCACTCAAGTCGCGGCCCCTCAACGGGAGCGCCTGCTACAACGGATTGAGCCCGGTGAAAAGCGAACCGGGACAGTGACCAACTTGGCCGATTTCGGCGCATTTGTGGATCTCGGGGGGGTGGAGGGCTTGATTCACCTGTCTCAATTATCCTGGCGCCGGCTGAAACATCCCAGCGATGTCGTCCGGCCCGGGGAAACGGTTGAGGTCCTCGTTCTCAGTGTGGACCGCGAAAAGGAGCGTATTGGTCTCAGCCGTAAACAACTCTATCCAGATCCGTGGCAGCATGTAGAGGAGCGATACAAGCCGGGCCAGATTGTAACCGGGACGGTGAGCAGTGTTGCTCCCTTTGGCGTCTTCGTTCTCCTGGAGCCGGAGCTGGAAGGGTTACTCCACGTCTCTGAATTCACCCTGGAGATGGAGGCCGATCCTGAAGCCGTCTTCCATAGAGGAGACGAGGTGAGTGCTCGTATTGTCCAGGTTAGTGAAGAAGATCGTCGTCTGGGGTTGAGCCTGCGCGATTTAGCCCAGCAATAGCGATTTTGTGGTACAGTAAGAAAACGTCTGGCCCTTAACCGTTACCTTTTTGCGCAACTATGGCTCGATCCAGATCACAGCGCTCGAACGACCCCCCGGCGACCTGGGATGAGACACTCATCCGCCGTCTCCTTCCCTGGCGGATTGAGTTGGCCGGTGTTTTGCTCGCTTTGCTCTCGCTCGGCACGCTCCTCACGCTTTCCGGCCTCTTTCAAGGGCAGGTGGCCTGGTGGGGGCGCCTCTGGTACCAGCTGGCCGGATGGGGGGCTTATCCCCTCTTTCTCTCGCTGGCCTTCTTTGGAATTTACGTTGCCCTCCGCCGTTTACCGCTCCCCTGGCAACCGCATCCTACCCAGGCCATCGGCTTTGAACTTATCCTGCTGGCCGCCCTGCCCATCACCTACCAACTGGTAGGAGCGGGCCTGCCCGGCGCCTATCAGGGCCGTGGTGGTGGGTTGGCCGGTTGGGCCCTGGCCGCGCCTATGCTTGACTTCTTCGGCGTGCTGCTCACAAACGTTTTTTACCTGTCCCTCCTCCTCCTGGGTCTCGCTCTGGTTGCCCGCATCAGTTGGGAAGACGTGTCACAGACCCTGGCGCTGGCTTCAGAACAGCTACAGGCGTGGGCCCAGGCGCTGGAGCCACCCCCGTTGCCACCCGCTCCACCCGCACCGGCGGAAATCACCGTCGTCGACAAGTCGCCCTCTCCCGATGCCGCGTTCTTCACCGTTGACGGTCGCGATTCCCGTCTACCCGGCGTCGACATCCTGGACAAGGGAACCGTCATCAGCCTCAGTGAGGACGAGATTCAGGAAAAGAAGGAGATCATCGAGCAAACCCTGCTAGACTTTGGGTTGCGTGGCGAAGTCACCGAAATCCGGCGTGGGCCGTCGGTGACCCAGTTTGGTGTTACCCCCGGCTACCTGGATGGAACCGGGCCGGATGGCGAACCCTTGCCGCGCAAAGTTCGTGTCAGCCGGATCGCTGCCCTACGCAGAGACTTTGCCCTCGCTCTGGCTGTACCCCGGCTGCGCATCGAGGCACCGGTTCCCGGCCGGGGCACGGTAGGACTCGAAGTGCCCAATGCCTCCATCAGTATCGTCCGCCTCCGCACCATCATCGAATCGCCGGCCTTTAATCGCCCTACCTCCCCGTTGGCCGTTGCTCTGGGGCAGGGGGTTTCCGGCGCTCCTCTGGCGATTGATATTGCGCGCATGCCCCACTTGCTCATCGCCGGCACCACCGGATCAGGCAAATCGGTCTTGCTCAATGCCTTTATCTCCTGCCTCGTCTTCAACAATCCGCCGGAGCGACTGAAGCTGGTGATGATCGATCCCAAGAAAGTGGAGCTGATTCGCTTCAATGGGCTTCCCCATCTGCTTGGCCACGTGGAAGTGGATCACGAGCGGGTCCCCGGTGTTCTGCGCTGGTTAATCGCCGAGATGGAACGGCGTTACGAGGCCTTCGCCCATATCGGTGCTAAGGATCTACAGCGCTACAACGAGAAGGTCCGTCGCTACCCGGATGCTCGCCCCTTACCCTACATCGCCGTTTTCATCGACGAGCTGGCCGACTTGATGGCCATGTTTGGCGACGAGGTGGAACAGGCCATCTGTCGCCTCGCCCAGATGGCCCGCGCTACCGGCATGCACCTTGTGCTGGCAACCCAGCGACCCTCCACCGATGTCATCACCGGATTGATTAAGGCCAATTTCCCTGCCCGTATCTCCTTTCACGTTACCTCCAACACCGATTCCCGCGTAATCCTGGACACCGTCGGTGCCGAGCAACTAATGGGTCGTGGCGACATGCTCTACCTCTCCCCCGAGGCAGGTGAGCCTGTTCGCGTCCAGGGCTGCTTTGTCAGCGACAGCGAGATCGAACGCCTGGTCACCCACTGGCGTCAGGCCATCCCCGGCTACGAACCGCAAGAGCCTCCCTGGGAGCAATTCCTCGTCCGCGAAGAAGTAATCTCCGAGCGAGATGACATGCTTGAAGAGGCCATTGCTCTTGTCCAGAAGCGAGACACGATTTCCACCTCTTACATCCAGCGTCGCCTGCGCGTCGGCTACCCTCGCGCCGCCCGCCTGATGGAAGCCCTATACGAGATGGATCTGGTCGAAGATCCGAAGGAGGGTGGCAAAACCCGTCGCACCCTCGTCGACGAAGATGACGATCCCCTCGATGATTTTGTGGAAGAGATTAGAGATTAGAGATTGGAGATTCTTGCGCGATGTCAATCTCCAATCTCTAATCTCCATTCTCTTGTGGGTAATGGCTCATAAAAGCCCGCGCGTACTCTGCGAACGCCCCCTCCACGATCGCTTCCCGCATCCCGTTCATGAGGTCGATTAGAAAGAAAACGTTATGGGTCGTTAACAAGATGTGGCCCAGGATTTCGTTCGCCCGCACTAGGTGGTTCAGATAGGCCAGGCTGAAATTCTGGCAGGTATAACAGGCGCAGGCCGAGTCTATTGGCCCGGGATCATCCTTGAATTGGGCATTCCGGATATTGAGCCGTTCGCCCCGGCGCCAGGCAGAGCCGTGGCGTGCCAGCCGCGTCGGGAGCACACAGTCAAAAATATCCACCCCCCGCATCACGCCGTTCACCAGGTCCTCGGGCGCACCCACCCCCATCAGGTAGCGGGGCTTCTCCTTGGGCAACACCGGCTCCATCCACTCCAGCACGGTGTGCATCTCCGGCTTCGTTTCACCCACTGCCAGGCCGCCGATGGCGTAGCCCGGCAGGTCCAGCTCAATCAGGAAACGCGCGCTTTCTTCCCGCAAATCGCGGAAGATCCCACCCTGGACGATCCCAAACAGTGCCTGATCCGCCCTGCTCTTTGCCGCCAGGCTGCGCGCTGCCCATTCATGCGTCCGGGCCAGAGAACGCTCTACATAATCTCGATCCGTCGGTGGGGGGCATTCGTCAAACGTCATGATGATGTCGGCCCCCAGGTTCTCCTGGATCTCGATGCTCTTCTCCGGCGTAAGACGGTGGTACGACCCGTCGATGTGCGATTGGAAGGTGACGCCGTCGTCGTCAATCTCGCGCGTTTCGCTCAGGCTGAACACCTGGAATCCGCCACTATCGGTGAGGATGGGGCCGTCCCACCCCATAAACTGGTGCAGGCCCCCCAGGTCGCGAATTCGTTCGTCGCCCGGTCGCAGATAGAGATGGTAGGTGTTACTCAAGATCAGCGAGGCGCCCAGCGCGTGCAGGTCGGCCGGTCGCAGCGCTTTGACCGTCGCTTGCGTCCCTACCGGGGCAAAAACGGGAGTGGGAATGATTCCATGAGGTGTGTGAAAACTGCCCGCCCGCGCGCCGCTCTCAGGATCGCATGCTAACAATTCGAATTCAAACATCAGCGATTCAGCTCCGCGTAAGGATAAATGGCCGCTTCGACAGCCGCTTCCCGCAGGGCGGGATCATCAGAATATACTCCGCGCTGCTCCGGCGGGAGCAACGCGGCAATATGCTCCATCAGAGTGTGACCCATCTCCTCCAATTGGGGCCGGGCCGCGCGACCACGCTTTGTCACCGCGAACGGCCCAAACGGTTCGCCAATTCGGACCGTTACCTTTGCCCGCCGTCTCTCCCGTAAAGCCGGAAAAAGGTCTACCACGCCGTCCAGACCTAGCGGCAGCAGGCGCGCCCCTGTCTGGGCTGCCAGATAGGCGGTTCCCGGCCGGGGTGGTCGCAGCACACTGGCCCAGGATCCTCCTTCGGGAAAGATAACCAGGATACCATCCTGTTCCATCACTGCCCGCGCCGCATGGAAGGCGGTACGCGAGACCGCGCCCCGCCGGACCGGATAATAGCCCCACAGCTTCGGAATCCACGTAATCGAGTCGGGCGCGTCTACCAGTTGGAACCCTCCCAGGAACTCCACCGGCCAGGGCATCGTTGCCACGATTGCTGCTGTGTCCACCGTGTGGAAATGGTTTGAGACCACCAGTAGCGGGCCGCTCTCCGGCAAGTTTTCCTGCCCAATGACGCGCACATCCGCCAGGGCCCGTAGCGCCACCCGCCCTAACCGTTGCATGACCCACCGCACCAATCGCCGGCGTGGATAAGGGTACTCTCTATGCTTTTCACTCATAGTGGACGGATGATACGTGGCCTTGTCCCAACTTTCAAGCTTGATTGCCGATCTTGCCGGAAGCTACCATCCCGTAGGCGATCAACAATTGGGCACTGTAATACGTAACCATCACCGCGTAACGACCCGCCGGCACCGGCCTCAGGAATTTATCGATGGCAATCAATGAATCCGAGAGGATGAAGAGAAAGGCGCCCGCCAGGACCAACCACGCCCCCGGCCCGGGACGCAGCGCCGCTACCATCCCCATCGCCGTTATCACCACCATGTAGGCCAGCACCGGCAGTTGCAGCTCCTCCAGAGCGGGCCACAGCAGAACGGTGAGTACGCCACTGTAAAGCAAGAGCAGCACCACTGCCGGCCAGCGGGCTTGTTCCCACCGGGCATCCTGGAGAAACGTGCCAATATAGAACAGGTGGGCCACGAGGAAAAGCGCGAGGCCGATCACAAAATAATTGTCCCGGTCCAGTTCCAGGGCAATATCCCCGCCCGCTGAAAAAAGGAATCCCAGGGCCAGCAAAGTGCCCTGCAGGCCCGAAACATGGGTGATGGCCAGTAGTGCCAGGCTCGCAGCCGGAATCGCTTTGAGCAGGAAGCTGCCCGGATAAGGTTGCAGCGGGATCAACACCAGAAACAGGGAGGCAAAGATTAGAAAGGATGCCAGTAGCAGGCGTTTCGGCAACAATGAGTCACTCAGGGACATAGGAACCTCTCCACAGAATCGTTAAATGTCACCCCTATTGCTATTGTAGCACTTTTCCCCGGCAGCACCCGCACCTTCCAGGAAGCAACGCCGATTTGGCTGGCAGACGTGCACTGAACCTCACTCTCAACAGATGTGCGCAGGCAGGCGGTTGCGTTTTGCCCTGTACCGTTTACAATGTTATTGATGGGTACGTCAAGAGTAAGTGTTAATCAACTGCGTCAACGAGAGGCCGAAGCCTGGAGCGCATTGTTGCGCCGGAATGCCTCCTCGGAAGCAGCGAAGGTGGTCGAGGTCAAGGAGGCGCCTGCACCGGCGCCGGCCGTGACGCGGTACCTGCTGCGCTTTGACGGCTACCGCGAGCCTGTCCCCTTCATCGGCAAGAAAACCAATCGGGCCGAAGCCCGCTTCTACCGGGACGTGGCGCCCCGGATCCCTCGTCTCTTACCTGGCTGCTGGTTGCACCACGTCAGTCCCGATTGGAGCTGGTTGGTGCTGGGCGACGTGCCCGCACATCGACCGGCCGCCGCCTGGATTGGGGAAGATGTAGAAAAGCTGCTGGCCCTGCTTGCTTCCTTTCACGGCACCTTCTGGCAGGAGGATCTGCAGGACGAGTACCCCTGGCTAACCGCCGCCCTGGCCCTCCCTCACGACGAGGCCAGGACCTACGGCCAACTCAAAGCCTGGCACTACTGGGATCGGGTAGCCGGCCACGGTGTAGCCCTATCTCCCCATGCCCTGCGCAGCGCTGGCGTATTGGCGCCGGCGTTTATCCGCGCTGCCGCCGGGCTCGAGGTCATGCGCCGCCTTGGCGGCTGGCCCGGCATTTTCGATCAGCGCCACGCTGAGGCCGTCGGCGAGCTTTTAGACGATCCTGTGCCGATGCTTCAGCCATTGCGCGAACTACCGGCTACCCTCCTCCATGGCGATCTCTCCCTCCATCACTGGCGTCTCTCGCTGCTGGACGGCCGGCGTCTGCTTGACTGGCGTAATGTGAAGGTAGGACCGCCCCTCTGGGATCTGGTCGATTTCCTGGAGCATCTGGCGCTGTTGCGCCGGCAGCGTCCGGACGGCGATCAGCTTCCTTCTGAAGAGACAATGATCGATAGCTACCTCCTGCGCATGCACGTCGGTCTTTCCCGCTTCGACGCGCGCGCCATGCGCCAGGCGCTGCCTGCCGCTTTTTGCCTGCACGTCTTGACCACCTGGTTGCCCCGTTTCGCCGATTGGTTCCAACCCTTCCTGGGCAGTCCTCTTACCTGGCAGTCATTGCACAGCCTGGACGATCCCGGACTGGAGCGAGTCGGCTATGGCCGTCTGGCCGGCCTCCGCGGCTATCTCAGCGATCTCTTCGTTCGTTTCTGGCATGCGACCAGGGCCCTTTGAACCACTACAACCGGCGACCAGCTTCTTGCGTATAGTTTCTTGATGCGCGCCTGCCCACCTATTATGGAGCTTTGCCTTGACGATCTTATCCCAATCTCTGAGCTTTGGTCTGGCCGTCTTCTTCATGCTGGTCGGCCTCGTCGGCGTGGTTATTCCCATGCTCCCCGGCACCCTCTTGGTCTGGCTGACCGTTCTCCTCTACGCTATCCTTGAGCGGGCGAACGGCTTTGCCGCCATCGATCCGTTGACGTTTATCGTCATTTCCCTGATCGCATTCGTAACGGGGCTTGCCGATCTCTGGTTACCCCTGGTCGGGGCGAAGGCCAGCGGCTCCTCTCGCCGCGCCCTTGTCTTTGGCGTCCTTGGTGCCCTCGCCGGAACCTTTCTCATTCCCATCCCCTTGCTTGGAACCGTTATCGGCTATGCTGCCGGAATCCTGCTCGGAGAATATCACAAGCACCGGGACTGGGACCGGGCCCTGCGAGCTGGCGCCGGCGGTGTTGCCGGCTGGGGCATCGCTACCGTGCTCCAGCTCGGTGGCGGGCTCCTCATTCTCCTGCTTTTCGTCTGGCAGGTGCTGGTCTATACTGGTTAACCTGATTTGTGAGGAAACACTGTGGACTTTCCCCTGACAACTGATACCTGGCAAACGCTGGGGCTTATCGCGGCTGCGTGGATAGGAGTCAGCCTGCTTCTGGCCCTGATTCTTTTCGTATTCGTCATCCGCAAACTGCGCCGCCTGAAGGTTCCCCCTGGCGCTGGTTTTGGCGAAACGCTTATGTATACTCCCTTTACATTGGTGCTCTTTATCGACCTGCTCGATTGGGGGTTAGACGTGCTTGCCGCGCCTTTTACCTGGGTCATCCTGGACCGGCTTGGCCTCAAAGCCTTGCGCAACGTCTCCACCGTCGAAGCCCTTATCCCCTTCACCCAACCTATCCCTACCATGACCGTGAGCTGGATCTGGGTCCGGCTCTTCGGCTATGATTATCCACCCCTGCAAAGCAAACCGGTCGACGTCGTCGAAGGGGAGTATGATGAGCTTAAATCCCATCGTGACTGACCGGCAGGATATGCCAAGGAGAATAACATTCTATGCCCATTAATCACTGTCCCCAATGCGGCCAGGCGGTGAGTGTCGAAGATCGCTTCTGCCCTGCCTGCGGCACCGCGCTTGCGGAGGAGGCACCCCGGGCCCGCCCGGCTGCTGGCCCCTCTAAGATGCCGGTGGCCATCGGCGTCCTCGCCGCTATCGGCCTGCTGTTGATCATCGCCGGTTTTCTCCTGAACGGAGAAGAACCCCAGGCAGACGCTGAACTGCCCGCTGTGCCCGAAACCGCCCGGCCGGAAGACGAAATCCCTTTCCCCGCTATACCCCGCATTGATGTGGCCGAAGCCGCCGACCGGCAACTGACGGGTGATGCCTTGTTCGTCGATGTGCGCGAGCCGGCCGACTATGCCGAGGGCCACATCCCCGACGCTATCTCCATTCCCCTGGGTGAGACCGCCCTCGATCCCGCCTACCGGGATCTACCGCAGGATGCCGAGATCATCACCTACTGTACCTGACCCAGCGAGGAATTAAGCGCCCGTGCGGCGCGACTACTCCTTGATGCTGGTTACACGGACGTCAAAGCCTTGCGTGGTGGCTACGGAGCCTGGATCGACGCCGGCTTCCCCACCGCCAGTGGCGGCTTTTAGCCTCGTGGCCGAACCCTACGAGAAACCGGCCAAAGCAGAAATCCGGGCCGCCTTAGGGGCAACCATCCCCGACGTCATTGCGCCTGACCTGAAAGTGCTCTTTTGCGGGATCAATCCCGGTCTCTACTCTGGCGCGGTCGGCCACCACTTTGCTTATCCGGGCAACCGTTTTTGGCCTGCCATCCACCGAGCCGGCTACACTGAACGCATTCTCGAGCCGTACGAAGCCGGCGAACTACTGGCCCGCGGGTATGGGCTCACCAACTTCGTCGAGCGGGCCACCGCCCGCGCCAGTGACCTTACCCGGGCCGAGTTTGAGGAAGGGGGGCGTCGCCTCCGCCAGAAACTTACCCGCTTCCGCCCGCGAATCCTGGCTATCCTGGGGATCGGCGCCTACCGTAAAGCCTTCAACCGGCGCCCCGTCACCGTGGGAGAGCAGGCCACACGGCTGGCTGATACCCGCGTCTGGGTTCTTCCTAATCCCAGCGGCCTTAACGCCCACTATCAGCTCGACGACCTCGCCCACCTCTATGCCGAAGTCCGGGAGGCCGCCGAGGCAATCTGAGCCGGAGTCGAGGCTTTAACAGCTAGAGCCTCGACTTCGACGGCTACCCTGGTTATTGCATCAGCCCTGCTTCCAGTAAGCGGTCATGCACATCATTGAAGATCTCTACCTGCTCTTCCGTCAGCGCACCGTCATTGACCAGCTGGTTCATCAATGCCTGTTGCATCTCCGCCATCCCCCCGGCTGCACGTGACACCCCTTCTGCCATTAGCTCGTCCATTGCGGCGTGAACGTCCACAAACACATCCGCCTCTTCCTGGGTAATCACCTCTGCCTCTACGGCGTCTGCCAGCATCTCGGCCCGCTGTGCAGCTTCTGCCTCCGGATCATACATCTCTCCGCCCATCATCCGGCCCGGCATCACTTCCCCGCTGCCCAGGGCGCGCGTGTAATTGATCACCTGCCACCGTTCTTCCTCCGTAAGCGGCCCCTTCCAGGCAGGCATCGCCGAGTTAAACGGATCCATTGCGCCCCCTTCGCTGATCCGCCAGAACAGGTAATCGTCCCCCAGCATCTGGCTTGTGTGGGCGATTGGTGCCGGTGCCGGATCCAACCCTTGCCCGGCCGGGCCATCTCCCATCCCGCCATCCCCGTGGCAGGTAGCGCAGTACGTCGTGTAGATCTCTCCCCCGGCCTCCAGCGATTCTTCAGACGCATTCACCGGGTTCGTCAGGCCGGCATACGCTTCTGGAACTGTCGCGCCGTGCCGATCCATCATGCCGCTGCCCGGCCCCATCCCCGGCCCCATTCCCGGTCCCGCGTCTTCACTCTCCGGCACCGTCGTCGCCTCCGCCTCCGGTGCTTCCGCCTGCGGCTCCCCTTCGCTTTCCTCCTCCCCGCCACAGGCCGCCAACAACACGCCCAGCAACAAAAACACTACTAAAGTCACTCTGGCTACCGTTTTCATGGTCATCCCCCTTAACGTCAATCTAAATAAATTGTAACTCGCAGCTTCCCAACCTCCAATCTCTAATCTCAAATCTCTAATGGCTCTGCCAACAACGCCACCAGCAGCCGCACACTATTCTCTACATCTTCCGCGTGGACCGTCTCGCTCTGCGAGTGGACGTACCGGCAGGGAATGGAGATTGTCCCGGCTGCTGCTCCCGCGCCGGCAATCTGGATTGAGCGGGCATCGGTGGTACCACGCTCCAACACCTCTAACTGGTATGGAATGCCTTCCGCCTCAGCGCGCTTTTTCATCGCGCGTACCAGTCCGGTGTGCGCGATCATCCCGCTGTCCTTCACCTTGATCGCCGGCCCCTCGCCCAGTGAAACCGACATCGGCTGTGCCTCCGGCGTATCGCCGGTACGGGTCACATCCAGGGCAATACCCACGTCCGCCTCCAGGGCGTTCGCTGCGGCCTGGGCTCCGCGTGTCCCCACTTCTTCCTGGACGCTGAAGACAAAATAGACGTCGTGGGGCGTCCTCTCCAGCCGCTGCAACGTCTCAATTGCCACCGCGCATCCGATCCGGTCATCCATGCTCTTGGCCGAAAGCATTGCCCCCTGCGCCAGAAAGGTGCGCCTGAAACCGGCCGCGTCCCCCACCTCTACCGGTACATCCTCCCGGCTGCTGGCTCCCACGTCAATGTAATGTTTCTCTAGCGAGTGAACCTTCTCCCGCGCTTCCAACCGCTCGCTATAGATCAGGCCCACCGTACCGTTGGCAAATTGTACCCGGTTACCCATCAGCGTGTGCGGATATACACCGCCGATGTTGGTAAAGCGGAGAAAACCCTCTTTCGTAATATGGCTGACCATCACCCCAATCTCGTCCATGTGAGCGGCAACCATTACCTTCAGCCCGCTGCCATCCCCCTTTTTATGGACAATCAGGTTGCCCATTGGATCCACCCGCACGTCGTCCGCGTAAGGTTCGACCTCGGGCCGGATCAATTCCCGTATCTGCTCTTCGAAGCCGGAAGGGCCATATGCCTCTACAAGTTTCTGAATCAATTCGTTGTTCATGACTGCTTATGTCCTTTCGAAGAGGCTGGCATCCAATGTGCGCAATGTGGCGTCGGCCAGCCGGATTACATTGTTGAAGTCGTCGAGGTTAATCATCCCTGTCGGAGCATGAACGTAGCGCGCCGGGGTCGCAATTGTTGCTGCCGGGATTCCGGTGGTTGCCCGCTGGATGACGGCCGTGTTCGTCCCTCCCCCACCCGGCTGCCGGATCTGGAAGGGAATCTCGTTCTTTTCAGCCGTGCGCATAATATGGCGTACCAAACGCGGATCCTGGATGGTGACCCTGTCCATAACGTAGACGGCCGGGCCCTGTCCCAGCATCACGTTGGGGCTCACGTCCCGTTCATTCGGCAAATCATACGCCGGTGTGCATTCCAGCACCAGCGCCACGTCCGGTTTGGTGGCGTAGGCTGCCACTGTCGCCCCCCGTAATCCGACCTCCTCCTGCACAGTGAAAGCCGCATGTAAATCAAAGGGATACGGTTCGCCCCGCAGCAGTTCGATCAGCACCGCACACCCGGCCCGGTCGTCAAACGCCTTGCCCATGGCGGTCGCGCCATTCTCTTCATAGCGCGTGGCAAAGGTCGCCTTGTCGCCGACTTTCACTTTCTTCGTAGCATCCTCTTTCTTTTTGGCGCCAATATCAATGCGCATACTCTCTGTCTTGACGATGCTGTCTCGCTGGCTTGCCTTCAATAAATGGATCGGCCGGGCGCCAATGACGCCCGTCAGCCCTTTGCGCCCTACCTTCACCACTTTCCCCAGCAGCGTCCGCGGGCTGATGCCACCTACCGGCAAAAACTTGAGTGTGCCGTCGCTGTCTATCTCTGTGACAATCAGTCCCACTTCGTCCATGTGGGCATCCACCAGCACCCGCATCTCCGACGCGCCGCTCCCTCGCTTGACCGCCAGCAGGTTCCCCATTGTGTCCACCTGCCACTCGTCGACGTGTCCTTCGATCAGGTCCCGGATTAGCAGGCGAACCTCTTTCTCGTCGCCTGCAACGCCGCTTGCCTCCGTTAATTGCTGCAGTATTTCGTTCATTGACTTATGCTTCCATCATCTCTTTGGCGATCTCCTCCAGGAAATCGGCGTCCAGCCGGGCGACAAACTCGCCCATCAGCCGGCCGGCGCGCTGGATATCGTCCACAGATACCGTTTCGACCATTGTGTGCATGTAGCGGAGCGGGATCCCGATCAGGCCTGTCGGCACGCCTGCGCGGGCAATCTGTAAACCATAGGCATCGGTTCCGCTGGCCCGTGAGTGGGGATCGGTGTGTACCTTCATCTCCAGGGCATCGGCCGCTTTCTTCAGGGCTTTGAAGATACCCGGGTGCACGTTCGGGCCCAATCCTAGAGCCGGCCCGTCTCCCAGCTCAAATACGTTACCCTCTTTCGCCCCTGGTCCTTTGCCAAAGGTCACGTCGATGGCGATGGCCGCGTCCGGCCGTTGGGCATGTGCGCTCGTAAACGCCCCCAGCAGCCGCGTTTCCTCCTGGGCAGTAGCCACCGCTACCACGTCCCACGAATGCTGCCGTCCTGCCAGATATTCCAGGCAAACCGCCACGGCAGCGACCGAGGCCCGGTTGTCCAACGCTTTCCCCGCCACCCGTTCATTCAACAGCTCGCGCAGCGGTTGGTGGAAGCTCACAAAATCCCCCACCGAGACCAGCGTTCGTACTTCGTCCAGTGGCAGCCCCACGTCTACCAGCAGCTCATCATAATTGTAGGGCTTTCCCCGCCGCTCATCCGGCATCATCCGCACCGGTAAGGCGCCGATGATTCCCGGTAACTCGTCTGCTCCGTGGACGGTCACGCGCTGCCCGTAGAGGTGGCGCACGTCGACGCCGCCCACGTTAGTTACCCGCAAAAACCCATATCCTTCATCTTTCGGGTAAGAAACGATCTCCTTGACCATCAGGGCAATCTCGTCCATGTGCGCCGCCAGCAGCAGGCGTGGTCTTGGCCTTTCACTCTCGACAGAATCTGTCGCTCGCTTGACCGCCACCAGATTTCCCACCCGGTCGCGCTCAATCGTGTCTACAAACGGTTCCCAGATGGTTGTTACCGCTTCGGCTATGGCCGTTTCCAGACCGGAGGGCCCGGCCGTTTCGATTAATTTTTGTAATGTGCGCTGTAATTCCATCGTCTCCTCAAGGGCTCGCTACTGTGACTGTCAGTGTCACCGATGGCGTGATGCGCGCCGGCGTTGTAGCCGTTGGTGTCGCCGTTTCAGTTGCCGTTGGCGCGACCGTCGCCGTGGCTGTTGCCGTGTCCGTAGGCGTACTCGTGGCCGTTTCCGTGGCCGCGGTCGTCGGAGTGCTCGTCGCCGTCGGTGATGGTGTGCCGGTAGCCGTACTCGTCGCCGTGCTCGTGCCCGTAGCCGTCGCCGTACTCGTTTCTTCCTCTGTCGGTCGGGCGGTCGCGGTGTCCGCGGGCGTTGATGTCGCAAACTGATCGGGAGTAGGCTCCAGTGTGTGGGTTGCCGTTCCTGTCACCCGCGTAATTGTAGGCATAAAGGTCGCCGTAACCGGTGTTACCCCCGGCGGGCTGGTGGCCGAGGCGGTTACAGTGACGATTTCCGGCGGTAGGGTAGGGACAGTATCAGGAGCCAGAGCATAGGCCATAATTCCGACACAGTAGCAGGGTATTGTCAGGAGAATGAGCCCAATTAAGACAGCATAAGTACGGCGGTGAGAATCCATGTAGTCCAGTCAGGTATGCACAATCTTCTGTGCCGCATGCCCGCGCAGATAACTCCAGGTGATAATAATGCCAGGTGATAATAAAGGACAACCAGGCAAAAGACAAATTACACCCTCCTTCAGCCCCTCTGGAAGGCATACCTGCAACCCCCCACCGGGAGGATCTCTTAATTCGCCTCGATCGTCGGCTCACTGGCCTGGAAGGCGTGAAAAATGCGTGAAATCCGTGCTGTTTCCACACGCATTTCTCCTGATTGCGCTACGATCACCGCAATGTTACAATATTCTGGTCAGCATTATTGGCATTCGAGCATCCTTTGCCAATGCCAAGCGTACTGTGACGGGCCCGGGAGGACAGAGAGGGTCTGGTAAACTTACTCGTCGCGCACTCAGTCGTTGCCGGCAACTCGCGAGAAAAAGTATAAATGCCATTTGAGTTATGGGGCATCACGGAAATGCCTCGCCTCACCATACCGCAGCGCCCGCTACCAGGCTACGGTCTGCTCGCTCTCTATATCGCTCTCTTTCTCTACATTCTCTACCACAACCGCAGCGCCCTTGCTCGCCTGACCCGGCGGCAGTGGGGGGCGCTTCTTCTGCTTGCCCTGCTATCGTTGACCGTCGGTCAGCTTTTTCCCATTTCCCTGGCTTCCGATCAGCAATTGGCGCCGCCCGGCACCACCCAGAATCCCCAGGCAACCCTTTCTCTCTTCAGTGCCATTCCCCTCTTACTGACCGGCGCCCTTTTTCATCCGGTCGCTGCCCTGCTTATCGGGTTCGTGGCCGGTCTTGGACGCGCTCTCTGGCACACGCACCAGCTTTACGATCCCTTCATTTTTGCCTTTGTTGCCCTCGCGGCCGCCTACTTAATACGGCAAAACTATCGCGGTCGCATTTACCGTTGGCTGCGTCACCCTGTGCTGAGCGGGGCCCTCAGTTTCCTTCTCTTGCTCCCGGCCGTGGGCCTTGCCTCTTATCTTTATGTGGCACCGCTGGCCGGTAACCTGGTGGCCCTCGATTGGGCTCTCTCCACGACCAACGCCCAGCTATTACCACGGCTGTTAGAAGGTGCCTTTGCCGGATTGGTCGTCCTGATCATCTTCGCCGGCATTCCTCACTGGGATCTGTCGCCCCGTACCCTTGTGCCGGCGCCCACCAGCCGCAGCGTGCGCCATCGCCTCCTTCTAACCTTTGCCGCTTTCGCCGTTATCTTCAGTCTGGTCCTCATCACCGTCGTTTTCACCCTTTCTGTGAACGTGGCCACCCGCCTCCTCGTCAATCAGATGGGGCACGATGCCCTCTCCGTCACCGAGCAAGTCCCTGATTTTCGCAATCAGGTGCAGAACCTTCTTAGCCAGTATGGCGACGATCCCGTGCTCCTGCGTGAGGATCGGGAGGTCGTAACCCGGCGCCTGGCCCAACTAACCCGTACCGCCGGTACCTATTACCGTCGCGTCCTCCTCGTAAATGCCGAAGGGGATCTGGTCGCCTTTTATCCCGACCGGGATGCCGCGAACCTCTCCCTCACCGGCCAGGAAGAGCAGGCCGTTGCGGCCGCCCTTGAGCGTGGCGCCCCTTCCATTACCCCGGCACAGAACATTCCCGATGGGCAACACGTCCTCAGCTTCGTCGTTCCTGTCCGCAATGCAGACGGGGAGCCCGCAGCAGCCCTTATCGGCCGCATTCCCAACATCGCCCTCAATCGCTTGATTGCCGGCCTGCAAGGGACCGTAGGAGAGGGCACTGGTTTTATCGTCGACCAGCAGGGGCAGGTAATTGCCCATCCCGATCAGGCCAGCCTCCTCACCCCCTGGGAAGCGCCACCGCGCCGCGCCCGCCGCTTCCGCCTCCAACCCGATCTCCCCGGCTTTGCCTACGAGGGGCGGGCAAGCGAGACCAACGCCCGTGAACTCGTCTATGTCATTGAGGGGCCGGATCATCCCTGGACGGTTGTCCTGACCGTGCCTTACCAGGTGGTGCTCCGGCTGGCGCTTCAGATCAGTGCTCCCCTGGTGCTCGTAATCACCATCGGCATGTTGCTCTTTGCCCTGGTCCTCGCCTACATGGGGCGGGCTATCACCAACCCCCTGGGCAAACTGGTCCAGGCATCCCAACAACTGGCTGCCGGCCGGTGGGATGTGGCCCTCCCCGTCCACGAAGAGGATGAGGTGGGCCAACTTGGGCAGGCTTTCGAGCGGATGCGCCGCGCCATGCAGCAGCGCTTTCACGATGTTCGCCTCTTGCTGGACGTCAGCCAGGGAATCTCAACCACCGTTGACATCCGCGAGGGAATGCCTGCCATTCTCCGGGGAGCACTTCGTGGTACCGGCGCTTCTGGCGCCCGTGCCGTCGTTATCAACCCGACAGGGCGCTATCCCCTTTTCTTTGCAGAAGGCCCCTCCGGTAAAGAGCTGGCCGTTTTTGACCGCAAGGTGACAACCCTGGTCCGCGGTCAGAAAGAAGTCATCCTGAGCACCCCGGCCCAGGTACGGGAGATTCTGGAACTGGACGAGACCGGCCCCCTGCCGGTTTCCTCTCTGGTTGCCCTCCCTCTCTATGCCCAGGAGCGGTTCCAGGGCACTCTCTGGCTCGGGCATCGCCGCCCTCACAACTTCACTTCCACCGAGATGAGCTTGTTGCGGGCCATTGCCAGCCAGGCATCTGTCCTCATCGACAATGCCCGTCTCTTTGCCACCGCCGAAGGCCAGCGCCGCCGCCTGGCCGCCGTCCTTTCCAGCACCTCCGACGCCGTCATCGTCACCGATCAGACCGACCGCGTGCTCCTCATTAACCGGGCCATGGAACGTGCATTCGATCTCCACGGCATCGAAGTTGCCAATCGCTCCGTCGCCGATGTCATCCATAATCCCCGGCTGATCGAAGCGCTTACCGAGCGGGAAGACAGGGTGCGCGATTTGGAGATTCCCACCGGCGATGGTCGTATTTTCTACGCTGGCGTCTCCACCATCATCAGCAACGATGGCCAGGTGCTCGGCCGCGTCGCCGTCTTGCACGATATTACCCGCCTGAAGGAGTTGGACGAAATGAAGTCCGACTTCGTCGCCACCGTCTCCCACGATTTGCGCGGCCCCCTCACCTACATGCGAGGCTACTTAAACATGCTATCCATGATGGGTGAGATCAACGATCAACAGCAACACTATCTCGACAAAATCCTGTCAGGTATGGACCATATGGCGACCATCATCGCCGATCTCCTCGACCTCGGCCGGCTTGAAGCCGGGCTTGAACTGCCTCGCGACGAGATCAATGCCGGAGCCCTGCTCGACGCCGTCGCCGCAGAGCTCGCCGATCAGGCCGCTGCTGCGGGGATTGATCTCCGCGTTGAGGTTGCTTCCCACTTACCCGCAATCTATGGTGACCAATCTCTGATCCGGCGGGCCATCGTCAACCTCGTGGGCAATGCCCTCAAATATGCGCCCAATAGCAACACCATCACCCTGGGCGCTGTTCCTGACGAGGATGAGATTATCTTCAGCGTCCAGGATTACGGCCCGGGTATCGCTCAGGAAGACCAGGCGCGCGTCTTCGAAAAATTCTACCGGGTGCAAGAAAAAGGCCGGGAAAACATCCACGGTTCCGGTCTCGGCCTGGCTATCGTCAAATCCATCGCCGAACACCATGGCGGACGCGTCTGGCTCCGCAGCCAGCTTGGTCAGGGAAGCACTTTCTTCTTCTCTCTCCCCATCACCGTTCCCCCCTTAACGCCAGACGAAGTGCAATAATCCTCGCGGCGACGGCTTATGAAGATTAACAAATTAGCGAGGTAATCGCTCGGGCCGGTCTCCGACCGTGCCCGCTGGTAGCTCGGTCGGAGACCGGCTCCAGCGCTACCGCATTGTTTTCTTAAATCTCATCAGCCGTCTCCCGTTGCCAGCTCCTGCAGCACTGCCTCCAATTCCGCCGGCAGTGGCGCTTCCAACGTCAACGGCGCATCGTCCGCCGGCCGTTTCAGACGTAAAGCTGCCGCGTGTAAAAAGTGCCGCGCCAGCGCCAGCTTCTGTTTCCGGCGTCCGTAGACCCTATCCCCGGCAATGGGGTAGCCGGCAAAAGCCAGGTGAACGCGGATCTGGTGCGTGCGCCCCGTCTTTGGAAAACACGCTACCAGTGAATAATCCCCGTAATTGCGCACCAGATGGTACTCTGTCTGTGCCTTACGCGCGCGGTAGCCACTCCCCGGCCGGATCACGGCCATCTTCTTCCGGTCGTTTGGATCCCGCCCGATCGGCGCGTCAATCAGCGCCTGCGGTGGTTGGATCTGTCCCTCCACCAGTGCCAGGTACTTCTTCTCAATCGTCCGCTGCTTAAACTGCCGTTGCAGGTGACGCAATGCCCGGTCATTTTTCGCCACCAGGATCAGCCCCGACGTCTCTTTGTCCAGCCGGTGGACAATCCCCGGTCGCCGCTCCCCTCCGACCCCTTCCAGCTCCGGACAATAGCCTAATACCGCGTTAACCAGCGTCCCCTCCCTGTGTCCCGGCGCCGGATGCACCACCATCCCGGCCGGTTTGTTAATCGCCAGGAAATCTTCATCCTCATACACAATCTCCAGCGGAATCTCCTGGGCGACCAGGTCCGTCTCCTGCACTTCTGGGAGAACAACGTGTATATCTGTTACCGCTTCCAGGCGAAAACTGGGCTTCACCGGCTTCCCCTCCACGGTAACCGACCCATCCTTAATTAACTGCTGCCACTGGGAACGAGAGATATCCGGGTAGACTTCGGCCAGGGCCTTGTCAATGCGTTCTCCCGGCAGCTCAAGGATCAGGTTAAGTTGTTCGTTGCTCATGATTGGGGGGGAGTTTGGAGCGCTGCAGCGAAGCCTGCAACTGTGTTGACTCTTCGCCCTCTGCTCCCGCCTGTTCAGCTTTCGCTGCCTGGCGCATCGCGCGCTCTTCCTGAATCATCAGGAAACCAAGAATGATGACGCCTGCCACGATCGCCATATCCGCCAGGTTAAACACGGGCCAGGGGCCGAAATCAAGAAAATCCGTCACATGTCCCAGACGCAGACGATCCACCAGGTTTCCGAAGGCGCCTCCCAGTTGCAGACCCAGCGCCACGCGCAGCATCCGGTGCCCCGCCGGTAGCCGGTAGTTGTAGACGATGATTACTGCGCCTACCACGACGGCAATCACTGCAAAAATGAGACTGCCCTCGGGAAAAAGGCCAAATGCGGCACCCGTATTGCTCACATGGGTAATGCGAAAGTAGTCCGCTAACTGAGGGAATGGGGCCCACGTATGGTTGAGCGGTAACTGGTTTTCAATATACACTTTGGTCAGATGGTCGAAGACAATTACCAGTGCGGCAACCAGAAAAAAGATAATCCGTTGCCTGGTAGACGCAGCTTCAACCACGTCCGCTTCCTTTCTACCCACTTCATTGTCGTTTCGGCTTTTTTCCAATTCGATCACACGTTTGCCCTTACTATTGGTGGAATCTTAATCACGCGCCATTGTACCAATCGCCCCCCAATTGAACCAACCTGATGCGGAGGATACTGGCAGAGCTTGTGATCACTTTCCAATCTCTAATCTCGGGTCGCAACCACAACCGTCGCCCCACTCCCTGGCAACTGCACATGTACCACCTCCAGCGCAAAACCTGTCGCCGCCATCTCCTGCCGGAACCGCTGCCATCTGGCATCTTCCGCCGGCCAATTCTCCGCTTCATCTACCGCAAACTCGCCTGACCGTTGTCCCGTGATCACGTAGAGCCAGTTGATGAAGCGCCGCACCCGTCCTCCGTCTGTAAGATGCCCTTCGGGTACAATCAGGAAGCGCCCCCCCGGCCGTAGCACCCGGTGCACGGCGCGCATCGTCTCTACGTCGGCAATAAAGGCTGTTGGGAAGGTAGACAGGGCCGTATCAAACTTTCCGCCGGCAAAGGGCAGTGCCTGTACCCGCCCGCGGACCAGCCCGGCCGTTACGCCGGCTGCCGCCAGCCGTCGCCGGGCAATGCGTCCCATTGCCGGCGACAGATCCAGGCCGGTCACCTCATAGCCCTCGGCTCGAAGCGCCAGCAGCATATGTCCCGGTCCGTGGGCAATCTCCAGCACCCGTTGTCCCTGCACGTGTGGCAGCGCCGTTCGTTGCCATGCTTGCCACGCGCCCAGCGACGCCAGCCAGCTCACCACGTCGTAGCTCCACGCCATCTCATTATAGAGCAGGCGAAAGCCAAACTGTACCAGCCGCCACCATGCGCGTCTTAAAAAGCCCAAAACCATCTCCGTCAATCTATCAACTACCGGCTACCTGCCACCAACCACATTAGCAAAAAAAACAGTGGTGGCAATTCGTCCCCTTTTGGTCGCTGCCGAAAATGCAGTATCATTAGATAAATTTGTGAAGGAAGGAGTTGTTTTGAAGCAGGAAAAAGTCTTGCGCTTTGTCGGCGTGACCGGCTTGCCCGGTGCCGGCAAAGGCGCTTTCATAGATCTATTAAGACCGCTACTGGCGGAGCGGGGCATCGAGACAAGATACTACAGTCTATCGGATCAATTGCGAGAGGAAGCACGTCGCCGGGAATTACCTGTTGAACGGCCGGTTTTGCGCGCCATCGCCAACCAGTTGCGGCAGGAACATGGCAGCGGGGTCCTCTCCCTGATGGTCGTCCGCCAGATGCGCCAGGACCTCGCGGCGCTGCCCGCTGGCACCTCGCTCGTCGTCATCGTGGACTCTATCCGCAATCCGGAAGAAGTCCGCGCCTTGCGCGGGGAACTGGGCGGGCAATTTGTACTGGTTGCCGTTGAAGCCCCGCTCGAGGTCCTTGTCCGGCGTCTGGCCAGCCGCGCTCGTTACGACGAACCCGAAGAAGTAGTGAAACGCAAGGAAGCTGCCCGGCAAATGATCCTGGGCGAGTCCGGTGAGGGTGAGCCCGCTCACGGTCATAACATTGCCGGTTGCGTCGCCATGGCCGATTGGCGCGTCGACAATTCCGATTCGTTGACCATGCTCGGTGAGGGCATCCAGGAGTTTATTCGGGAAATGGTTCCAAAGGAAGAGATTCGGGATTAGAGATTAGGTTGCGACATCTGTCTCCCACCTCCCAAGGAGCCATCTCGCAAGGAGAACCCAATGGCTATTCAACGCATCGCGATCAACACCGGTGGCGGAGACGCCCCTGGCCTTAACGCCGTCATCCGTGCCATCACCCTTGCCGCCCTCAGGCGTGGTTGGGAGTGTGTGGGGATTAAGGACGGTTACAATGGCCTCCTCGATCCGGAAGAATATCCTGACGGCGGTCTGATCCCGCTCACCCGCGAACGGGTGCGGGGCATAACGCATCTGGGTGGCACCATCCTCGGTACCACCAACCGCGGCAACCCCCTCCACTATCCGGTGCCGGGTGACGATGGCACATTGGTGGAAGTGGACCGCAGCGGCGAGCTGGTAGCCGCCTTCCAGGAACGCGGCATCGACGCTCTCATTGCCATTGGCGGCGACGGCTCCATGGAGATTGCCCACGTCCTTGCGCAGAAGGGGGTCTGTGTTGTCGGCGTGCCCAAGACCATCGACAACGATCTGGCCGGAACAGTAGTTACCTTTGGCTTTAACACCGCTGCCAGCTTCGCTACCCAGGCGATTGACCGTCTGCACAGCACCGCCGAATCCCACGAGCGGATTATGGTTGTCGAAGTGATGGGTCGCTACGCCGGCTGGATCGCCCTCTATGCGGGCGTGGCCGGAACGGCCGATGTAATCCTCATTCCCGAGATTCCCTTCGATATTCACAAGGTAGCACAGAAGATCCGCGACCGTACCGAAGAAGGGCCTGAATTCTCCATTGTGGTCGTCGCCGAGGGTGCCCGGCCGGTGGGCGGCCAGTTCTCTGTCGTCGAAAAGGAGATCGGCCGGGCCCAGCGACTGGGCGGCATTGGTGCCAAAGTGGCTGCCCAATTGGAGGCTCTGGTCGGCCAGGAAACCCGCGTCGTCGTCCTTGGTCATCTGCAACGTGGGGGCAGCCCC
>Ga0207752_1000007_pt1 | contig 89300 bp, 61 predicted proteins | sample Pon2CUnioCityCA_6_FD_187272 | JGI IMG/M metagenome (GOLD analysis project Ga0207752, IMG submission 187272) | Marine sediment microbial community from Union City, CA, USA - Pond 2C Sediment 2 (SPAdes) | ecosystem: Environmental > Aquatic > Marine > Intertidal zone > Salt pond sediment ... | reverse complement strand
TCTCGACACGGCTCGCGGACGATTCCACGTCGGGCGACCCGCCCGGATAGCCTGCGACGACCTTGCAGCCATAGTCCTTGGCCGGATCGTTCAGCAGTTTCGTGAATGCGATGACATGGGACGTGTCGAGTCCGATCATGCCGATCCGAAAGACCCCGTCGTCTTCACCCGCATAAGCCGAGGCGCCCAAGAGGCACACCAGCACACTGATCGTAATGATTCTGTGCATCATTGTCCTGTCTCCACGTCTTGTCACTTCATGTGAACCACCTGCATCCTTCGTCGCATCGCCCGCCAGTATACCACAATCCGCCCACAAGTCACCGCCTGAGTGCAGCGATTCATGCCCGGCGAATCGCATGCCCATCAGCGGGACAAGCGGATGCGGGACGCCGGGCAGACTGGCATGATTTTCTTTCGAGGTTGACGAACTCGCTGGAGGCGGTACAATAGCTGGGTGGCGAACGGAAAGCATGAGCGCTTTGTACAGGACACGATAATGGAAAAGTTGGACCGCATTACCATCGACCCGAACGTCTGCTGCGGGCAACCGACATTGCGGGGCATGCGAATCACGGTCAGCGTCGTACTCAAGATGCTGGGGGGAGGCAAGTCCGTGCAGGATGTCCTCACAGCCTACCCTGAGCTGGAAGCTGAAGACGTTCTGCAAGCCATGAAGTACGCCGCCTGGGTCGTGTCCGACCAGATCCGGACTCTGTCGGCTTGACGTATGATGGTGGCGCCTTTGCGATTTCTCGCGGACATGAACGTGTCGCCCTTGACGGTCGCCGCGCTCGCGACCGAAGGGTTGGACATCGTCAGGGTATCGAGTCCTCTGCCGCCACACGCATCAGACAACGATATCCTCAATCTGGCCCGACAGCAGGAGCGGGTCGTGATCACTCAGGACATAGATTTTTCCACACTGTTGGCATTAGGTGGCCACGATCAGCCAAGTCTCGTGACTCTGCGGCTGCTGAACACAGACCCCGAAGTGGTTACGCAACGACTCCGACAGACTCTGCCGCAAATACAGGCGGCCTTGCGAAGCGGATGTGCCGTCACCATCGAGGACGACAACGTGCGAATACGTCAATTACCCATTCGTTAGCCGGATCCAACAAACACACGCCTTACATCGCGTCCCCTTCGGGTCGCCGCCGCAAGTCGCCCTACCCATTAGGCCCAGTCAGAACTTGCCACTTGTCACCCATTACCGGTATCACTTCGCCGGTTTCCCGTTTGCCATTCCGGCGGATGCTCTATAGAGTAGTAACGCAAGTGCCGAGATTCTTGTGCTGTGGAGATGAGAATATGAAGACGCAGACGTTCGATTCCGTTGGTGTAATTGTCCTGGTGTTCATTGTGAGTGTTGTCGCGGCGACAGCGGAAGGGCAAGACATTGCCGATTTAGCCCGGTTGACACCGGGGGCGACGCGTGCCCAGAACGCGCTGTGGATCGAGAACCCGCTCGACAAGCGGTTCCATTCCTCGAAGCGAGTGGTGGTGGCTGAGATCGAGGGCCCGGCGACGATCACGATGATCCATTTCGCCATGCCGCAAGCCCTGAAACTGAATCGAGACGTGTTGCTCAGAGCATACTGGGATGGGGAGTCTTCGCCCAGCGTTGACTGTCCGCTGGTGGATTTCTTCTGCGACCCGAACGGGCTGCGCGAAGAGGTGAACACGGCTCTCGTGAACAAGCGTCGCGGGTTCAATGCCTACTTTCCGATGCCGTTCCGCAAATCGGGCCGGATCGAATTGGTCTACGACGGACCGGTGGAGCCGGGCGAGGAGCTGTGGAAAATCATGCCGTGCTACAGCTATGTGATGTATCGGACGGCCGAGCGAATTCCGAATGACCTGGGCTATTTCCACGCCCATTGGCGGCAGGAGGGCCTGCTGCTGGGCCGGCGCGACTATCTCGCCCTCGACGCGACGGGCAACGGCAAGTTCGTCGGGTGGAATGTCACCATCCGCAGGCCCGGCAGAGCGGGCTATCCTGTCGATGGGAACGAGAAGTTCACAATCGACGGCGAGGACTTCCCCGCCATCGAATTCCAGGGACTCGAAGACTCGTTCGGCTTCAGTTGGGGATTCCCGCCGACGGAGAGCATGTTTCCGCTCACCGGGTACTTCCCGTTCCTGAAAGGGGCGTGCGGCTACCGGTTCTTCCTCAACGACGCGATTCGCTTCGAGCGGTCGCTTCGAGTGGCCATCGGTTTCGGGGAGCACGAGCACGAAATGTTCCGGCGGGAGTTCAGCAAGCCGGGCAGCAGCCTTCAGCTTTCGAGCGTTGTTTACTGGTATCAGGCGGAACCCCACGCCGCTCTTCCCGCCATGCCGGGTGCGGCGGATCGCGCGCCGGCCCCGGAGGTCCCGTTCTGGCCCGACAAGGAGACGCTCCCGTCGGCCCAGGAGCTGAAGGACCGGGGCGTACGATTCCTGATGCTGTGCGGCCGGCCGGAGCAGGAAATCATCTACGCCGAACCCGGCTTCGATGCCGAGGCCAAAACCGGATACGCCTGGGACGGCTGGAGCCTGCCCGTCTACCACTGTCGAGCGGATGACCGGGAGCTGCGGATCGAATTGACGACGCCCAAAGGCGCACGCGGCCTGCTCCGCCTGTACGTCATCGACCCCGACAATTTCGAAGGCGGCCGCCGGCAGACACTCGCGGTCGCCGGCAAGTCGCTCGGGGCAATCCGCGATTTCCAGGAGGGCCGCTGGCTGGAGTGCCCCGTCAGCGCCGAACAGACCGCCGACGGCAAGGTCCTGATCCAGGCGCGAAACGACAGAGACAGCTCCAACGCCGTGCTCTCCATCATCGAATGGCTCAGCCCGAAATAGACCAGCGGCACGACGAATAACGAGACACCGCGGTTTTGTCTTTTCCGCCCATCGCCGGCGAAGTATACTCTTTCCGGCGTCACGGGCTGTTCAGCCATCGCTCCGGGCAAGACCATGGAGTAGGAATTGGGGAGATGGAGATGGTGCGACTATCTCAACGGTGTTTCGCAATTGTCCTGGGTCTCTTTTTGACTGCTCTGGTTGGCGGCGAGGAAGTGCCCGGCGTTGTCATCAACTACATCGCTGCTTCGTCGCAGGTGTACGTCGGCTCGCCGGGGATCGCGGTCCTGCCCAACGGAGACTACCTCACCAAGCACGATGAGTTCGGGCCGAAATCGACGGAGCGCAGCGAGGCCGTGACCCAAGTCTTTCGCTCGACCGACCAAGGACAGATGTGGTCGCATCGCGCGACTGTCAAAGGGATGTACTGGGCGAGTATCTTCGTTCATAAGGGTGACGCCTATTTGCTGGGGACCAGCAAGAACCACGGCTTCGCCGTCATCAGCCGATCCACGGACGGCGGAGCGACGTGGACGACGCCGAAGGATGGCAAGTCCGGCTTACTCCTGGATGATGCGAAATACCATTGCGCCCCGGTTCCCGTTGTCGTCCATAAGGGCCGGATCTGGCGGGCCATGGAAGATGCCATGGGCCCCGGCGGCTGGGGTACGCACTTCCGCGCGTTCATGATGTCAGCCCCGGCCGGCTGCAACCTGCTCGATGCGGGCAACTGGACGTGCAGTAACCGCCTGGGCCGTAACGCGGAATGGCTCAATGGCGAGTTTCGCGGCTGGCTGGAGGGCAACGCCGTGGTCACGCCCGACGGCCGGATCGTCAACATCCTGCGCGTCGACTATCGACCGAAGGGCGGGAAAGCCGCCATGATCCGGATCAGCGAGGACGGGCGCGAAGCCTCGTTTGGCCCAAGCACAGGATTCATCGATTTCCCGGGCGGCGCGAAGAAATTCACAATCCGCCACGACCCGGTCTCGAAGATGTACTGGACGCTGTCCAACCCCATTCTACCGAAGCACAAAGACGCGGACCCAGGACGCGTGCGCAACACTCTGGCGCTCATGCGATCGCCCGATCTGCGACGGTGGGAGATTCGCTGCATCCTGCTCTACCACCCCGACGTGGACAAACACGGATTCCAGTATGTGGATTGGCTGTTCGAGGGCGACGACATCATCGCCGCGTCCCGCACGGCCTACGGGGAGGGGCCGCGGGCCGCCCACCGCCAACACGATGCGAACTACCTGACTTTTCACCGCTTCCAGGACTTCCGGACGCTGACCATGGAAGATTCCGCCGACGGCGCCCGCCCGCATGATGACGCGTGGTCCGCGTCCGAGTCACCGTAGCAGAAAGCCCAACATGTCAAGCTTCACCCATGTTCAGGAGAATGCCATGACAGCATCAGGAAAGACCCGAATCACTGTCGTCGCAGTCATTGTTGCGTTTGTCGCCTGCGCCTCTCTGATTGCGGCAGAAAGCAACACAGCGAAGCTCACGATTCGAGCCGACCAAGGCAAGGAGACCATCAACCGGAACATCTACGGACACTTCGCCGAGCACTTAGGCCGGTGCATCTACGGCGGATTCTGGGTCGGCGAGGACAGCTCCATCCCCAACACACGGGGCATCCGGAACGACGTTGTCGAGGCCCTGAGGGCGATGAAGATCCCGGTGTTGCGCTGGCCCGGCGGGTGCTTCGCCGACGAGTACCACTGGAAGGACGGGATCGGCCCGCGCGAGCAGCGTCCCACGATGATCAACACGCATTGGGGCGGCGTGACCGAGAACAATCATTTCGGCACGCACGAGTTCCTCGATCTGTGCGAGCAGTTGGACTGCGAGCCGTACATCTGCGGCAATCTCGGCAGCGGCACCATCGAGGAGATGCAGGACTGGGTCGAATACATCACGTTCGACGGCGTCAGCCCGATGGCCGACCTGCGCCGCAAGAACGGCCGGGACAAGCCGTGGAAGCTGAAGTACTTCGGCGTCGGCAACGAGAACTGGGGCTGCGGCGGCAACATGCGGCCCGAGTACTACGCCGATCAGTACCGGCGTTACCAAACCTACGTCCGCAACTTCGGCGACAACCGCATCTTCAAGATCGCCTGCGGCCCCAGCGGCGGCAACTACGAGTGGACCGAGGTGCTCATGCGCGACCTCGCCCGCGGCCGGCGGCCCCTGATGCACGGCCTCGCCCCCCACTACTACTGCGGCTCCGGCAGGAAGAGCCGCTCCGCCACCGAGTTCACCGAGATCGACTGGTTCTGGCAGTTGCGCAACGCCCTGCGAATTGAGGAGATCCTGGTCAGGCACATGGAGATCATGGACAAGTACGATCCCCGGAAAAGGATCGATGTGATCTTCGATGAGTGGGGCGCCTGGCATAACGTCGAGCCGGGGACGAATCGGGGGTTCCTCTACCAGCAGAACTCCCTGCGTGACGCCATGGTGGCCGGCCTGACGCTGAACATTTTCAATAACCACTGCGACCGCGTGAAGATGGCGAACATCGCCCAGACCGTCAACGTCTTGCAGGCCATGATCCTGACGGACGGGCCCAAGATGCTCCTGACACCGACCTATTACGTGTACTTCCTGTACACGGTGCACCACGACGCCACGCTTCTGCCGACGGAATTAGCCGGCCCGGACTATGCGTTCGAGGACGATGAGATTCCGGCGATGAATGTGTCGGCCTCCCGGGATCAAGACGGGAAAGTGCATGTGTCGCTGTGCAACATCGACCCGGAGAAGGTGGTCGAGCTTGCTGCGCAACTGCAAGGGCTGACGCCGAAGCGTATCACGGGACAGGTCCTCACGGCGGACCGGATGACGGCGCACAATACGTTCAACCATCCGGACGTCGTGGAGCCGGCCCCCTTCGATGGAGCCAGGCCTACGGCCAATGGCTTTGCCGCGACCCTGCCGGCCAAATCCGTCGTGGTCCTGGAAATCGAATAGCAGGCATAATAAGGGCCCTGACCGCCACGTAGGCCGCGGTCAGGGCCTTTCAATCCTGCCTCACCAATCAGACTGTCATGTCAACACGATGCATCATTGCGCATCGGGCTGGGCACGCAGGCCGATGTTGTCAATGTAGAGCATGTCGAGGTCGCCGTCGGCCTGCCCCGAATTCTCGCCGTCCCCGACCCCAATGGTGAGTGCCTTGACGGCCGTCACATCAACCCCGGTAAAGTCCGCCAGCGCGATGTCCCACATGCGCCACGGCTCGGACTGGACGGCGTACATCAATGGATGCGGAATGGTCGCGTCGTTGCCGGCGGCGTCTTCGAGCCTCACGTACATCTGCTGCTCCAGGTTGTCGTTCTTGCCCCGGAAGGTAATCGTGAGCATGTCGAGGCCGCCCACGGTCCAGTCCTGCGCCTCGGCGAACGTACGAGTGGCCTCCGTGAGGAACGGATCGTACTGGTTCTCGTACTCCAGCCGCATGGCCTTGGCGCCCTGGTATTTGGTGCCCGTGTCGAGGAGGGTGTAGATGAAACCTTCCATCGTAATGTTGTCAATCCATGTCTCGGCGAGGGCAACGGTATCCGCGTAGGACTCGAAACCCTCGACGATCAGGTGTTGACCGGTCGTGAACTGCCAGGTTCGCCCTTCCACAGCGCTCGCGGCGCCGACTTGGTCGACGCGCCATTCATAGGTCATGCCGGGCGCCAGCATCCCCGGATCGTAGGCCGCACCTATGGGAGCCGGATCGACGAGCTGCATATCCCCCGCCGGGCCAAACCACAACTGCCGCCCCATGGCGAACTGACCTTCCACCCAGCTCAGGCGCGCGTCTGTAGAGACGCCGGTCGCGCCGTTCGCAGGGCTTGGGCCCGCCGCCGCCGGACCATCGGACACGGACGAGATGTCGTCAAAGGTAACGTAGAAGCCCACCGGCTCCTCGTTTTCGTTCTGGGCAAAGATACCACTGATACCCTCGGTGAAGACCTCGTCCTGTTCATCCGGGTCTTCCCACGGGTCATTGCCGTTGGTGTCGATCATGACGGGGGTCCGGGCCACCAGTGGGCCGCCCTGGTACTCATAGAGACTTCCCGTGACGTACACCGGGCCCGACCCGATCACTTCGAGCTCGGCATAGTAGCTTCGCGCGTTGTCCAATCGAGGGATCACGGCTTCGATGTTCTGCCGCATGATATTCTGGTTCATGATCACCTTTTCGAGGTCGATCCGCAGGTTGGCCGGGCCGTCCTCCCAGTTGACGTGCAGGATGTAGCAATTGGCCACCACGCCGGGCGCGACGCCCGTCATTGAACCATCCGGATCAACAAAGTAGCTGCCGCGGGCAATGAAGCCCTGATAGCGGTGCGATGCATCGCCCGCCACGTTGACGACGGCGCCCACGCGGACATCCTTGAACTTCTCCTCACTGCCGAAACCCGCGCCGAAGGCAGCGCCCGCGTCTCCAACTGACGTGGTCTCGTCAAAAGCGAGATAGTGGTTTCCATCGTCTCCCGCCTTGATGGGCTGCGTGAACGTGCCCGTGACCTGGGGAAACGCGAAGAACTGCCACGTGGTCAACTGGAGTTCGCCGCCGTCGAATGACTCGGCCCAGTTGCCATAGCTCACACCCGCCAACACTGCCAGAATTGCCGTCACCCAAATTGCTCTGCTTACTGTGCCCATCGTGTTCTCCTCTCAAAATGAAGTGGTTAAACAGGTCGCGCAGAGGCCCCCTCTCGCCCTCCCCGCATTGACCGTGACCGATTCGACTTGTACATACCTTCCTCCTTCGACCGGCAGAAGCCGCCATTGGTATTTTACCGCGCACGTCCCTGGGAAATCAAGACAAACCTTCATTTTTGGGACTTGGCGGCCCGGCCAGAGACACAAATTCGGCGCTCCTCAGAAGCCGGCATCGGTTTTCCGAGTGCCCTGGCCGTCCCAACGGCCTATAATGGTGTCCCGGCGGACGCATGGGACGGCATTGTCCTGCCCGCTATCGACCGAGACGGCCGCGTCCTAAGATCAAAAACAAAGGGAGGTTCAAGACAGATGGATACATGTACCGTGAAACACGCGCTGGCCGGTCGATTGCCCTTTCTCGTGCTGGAGGCCGCCCTATGCCTGGGTCTGTGCGGCGATTCGCACGGTCGGAATGAGCCCTTGGTGGCAGAGAACCCCGCTATCGCCGTATCCTTCCACCCGGCCGACGGGACAGTGTCGGTCCTTGACAAGCGAACGGGACACTGCTGGGAACAGAAAGCCGCGGCGGATGGGGCGACCGCCGTCACTGGGGTCGCACGGGGAATCCAGGCGACCTGGCGTCAGCCGGGCCTCGAGATGGACGTGCGGGTAGACATCGAAGTGGACGCGGACAGGCCGGAGTTTACCATTGCATTAGCGGCTCAGGGAGCCATGAGACGGTCGCTACGGTACCCTCACCCATTTGTCACGGGGCGGGATACGTACCTCGTTGTCCCTATGAACGAGGGGATCTCCTATCCGGTCGACGATGCGACCGTGGAGACTCGCAGGCTGATCGCCTACGGCGGTCACGGCATCTGCATGCCCTTCTGGGGCGTGACGGATGGAGAACAAGGATATATGGCCATCCTGGAGACGCCCGACGATGCGGCCGTCCGGATCTCGCGCACGGAGGGCAGGCTGTGCATCGCACCCGAATGGGACGCCCAGAAGGGCGAATTCGGATACACCCGGAAGCTGCGCTACGTGCTCTTCGATAGGGGCGGCCATGTCGCCATGTGCAAGCGGTACCGTTCCTATGCACAGCAGGCGGGCCTGCTGAAGACCCTCGAACAAAAGCGCAGCGAGAATCCGAACGTCGATCTGCTGATCGGCGCGGTCAATGTCTGGTGCTGGGAGAGGAACTCCCTGACCATCGTGCGGGACATGAAGTCCCGCGGCATCGACAGGATCCTGTGGAGCCATCGCGAGAGCCCCGAGACCATCGAGGCGATGAACGCCTTGGGCGGCGTGCTGACCAGCCGGTACGACATTTACCAGGACCTGATGGACCCAAATGTGGCCAAAGAGCAGCTCCGGGGCCTGCACCCGGACTGGACCCAAGGAGCATGGCCGGACGACATCATGATTGGCGCCGACGGAGACTGGCGCAAGGGTTGGCGGGTCCGAGGCAGGGACGGACAAATGTACCCTTGTGCCGTGCTCTGCGACCGACAGGCTCCGAAATACGCCGCAGAACGGGTGCCGGCCGAGCTGGAGACACACCCGTACCGATGCCGGTTCATCGATACGACCACGGCGTCACCCTGGCGCGAGTGCTATGAGCCGGATCACCCGATGACACGCGGTGAGAGCCGACACTGGAAGATGCAACTCCTTCGCTATATGTCGCAGGAAGCCCACCTGGTGACCGGCAGCGAGACCGGTCACGATGCCGCCGTGCCGTTCGTCCACTACTTCGAGGGCATGCTCAGCCTGGGCCCCTACCGCGTGCCCGACGCCGGCCGGCAGATGCAGAAGATCTGGGATGAGGTCCCGGAACGCGTCGCGAAATACCAGCTCGGCCACCAGTATCGCCTGCCCCTGTGGGAGCTGGTCTATCACGATTGCGTCGTGTCACAATGGTACTGGGGCGACTACAACAACAAACTCCCTTCCCTGTGGGACAAGCGGGATCTGTTCAACATCCTCTACGGCACGCCGCCGATGTTCATGTTCACGCAGGCGATCTGGGATGAGAACAAGGATCGTTTTGTGCAAAGCTACAAGAACGTCTGCACGGTCGCGCGAGCGGTCGGCTATTCCGAGATGACCGACCATCGCCTCCTGACCGAGGATAGGACCGTTCAGCAGACGCACTTCGCGAACGGCGTCGTGGTCACGGTAAACTTTGGCGAAAGGCCCTTCCGGCTCCCCAACGGCGTCGCGATCCCCGCCATGGGGCATCACGTGACCGGCATGTGACGTCGGCCCTCGTTGTACGCGATCAGGTTAGGCGGAGGATGAGAAGGTACAGAACACGCAGGGCGGTCAAGAGCACGACGACAAAACCCACGCCGCCCACGATGTTCACGATCAGGGTGTTGCGCCTGTCGCCCATGATGTCTTTTCGATTCGCCAGCCACAGGATCGCGGCCGCCATCAGAGGATTGCCGATCACGGTCAGCGCTTGCCCGAAGATGATTGCGTCGATCTTCTTGACCGGCGTGTGGAGCACGATCATCGCGACAACCATGCCCACGATCAGCACCACCACCGTGAACCGGCGCGACCATGGGTCACTCAATCGGGCCGGCTTGCCGACACCGTCGGCTAAAATGCTGCCCCCGATCATGGCGTTGATCACAAAGGGATTCATTGCCACCGCGAACAAACCGACGGAAAAGAGGATTCGGGTGGCCGGACCGAGCAGCGGCCGAAGCTGGGTCGCCAGCACAGTGATGTCGTTGGCCTGCTGTCCCCGCAGGACGGTCCCGCTCGTGATCATGATCATGGCGCTGACGCCGGTCAGAACCGCCACGCCCGCGATGGAATCGCCGATACCCCGGCTATAGTCGCCGATGCTCCAGCCTTTTTCGCGAACGAGATTGCCCTGGTAGTAGGCCGCGGCCACGGAAAACGTTGTGCCAAGCAAAGAGGCGACCAGGACCATTGGATCGACGATCCCCGCCTCACCACGCGTAGGCAGACGAAGCGACAAACCCTCCGGCAGATGTGGAACCAGACCACTCAGGATGGCGCCTAAGCTCGGCCGGACCACGAACAGGTTCATGAGAAAGCAGACGAGGATGACCGCCACCATGATCTTCATGATGCGTTCGAGACCTCTGTACACCTGCCGCAGCGCGAAAATGGACGCGATGACGAGCCCATTGAAGGCTAGAAGGAAACCCGTGCTGATGAGGCGTCGCGTCTGCTCCGACATCTGAGCTGGATCGCCGAACAACTGCTTGACGCCGAGCGCGTCAAAGGCGGCCGCAACCGCGAGATTGTTGGAGAACTGAAAGGCGGTGCAGATCAAGCACAGATTGATGCCGACCACTGCCGCCGCCGGTCGGCCGAGGCGGGCGGCCATAAGCGTGCAGGGCGTTGCGCCGCCCATGACGCCCACGCGGGCGGCCATGGTCATGAACGTGCCCATCAGCACGCCGGTCAGAACGAGCAGCCACAGCAGCTCATAACCGTAGTTGGCGCCCACATTGGAGCTGATCAGCAAACTGCCCGGGCCAAAGACGACACAGGCCGTGATGAGGGCCGGTCCAATCGAACGCCACCACGGCACCCTCGCTGCGACAACAGGATCCGGTTGCGTCATGGGATTCCTTTCCACGCTCGCGTCGACCGCAGAGCCTTACACGTGCTCCGGCACCACGAACGGTTCTCGATACGTCCCCCGAACGAGCCGGTTGGCCTCTTCGGCGAATTCGCCCGTGAATCGCTCGGTAGGCGGGTCCATCGTCAGCCAGGGGCCGAGCATTCGCGGGGTCGCCTGGATATCCACGCCGTTGAGCAAGAGGTGGTCCTGCATGCGTTCGAACGATTCGACAAGCTCCGCCTGCCCTTTGATGCGTTCCATGATCTCGTCCCGCGCCGCCTGCACGCCGAGACGATAGGAGATATTGCCCATGTGACACAGGGCCGTCGACAGATGCCCCTCGAGGACATCGGCGTTGAGATCGCTGACCTTGCGACTGCGAACGGCCTTGATGAAATTCTCGTGGTGCCCCGCGCCCTCCGTCAGGCGAAACTGCTTGATCTTCTTGCCCTCGTTGTCGTAGGCCCAGCCGCCGGCCACGTAGCCGTTTTCGCAATGAATAATGACGGGCGCGCGAGTGCCCCGATAGTCATCCATGGCTGAATCGCCCTTCGCCCGTGGCAGGCCGCGGACTTCAAAGAGGATGGGCGCCGGCTGGTAGTCCAGAAATATAATCTGCGTGTTCGGCGTCTCGCCGTCGTCGAGATAGCCGAACCGCCCGCCGAGGCTGACCACCCGGGACGGCAGCTCATTCTTGCCGATGGCCCACCGGCATAGATCGATGTAGTGGATGCCGTTGTTGCCGAAGTCGCCGTCGCCGGTCGGCCAGACCCAGTGCCAATCGTAGTGCAGGCTCTTGCGCGTCAGCGGCAGGATCGGCGCCGGCCCCGACCACAGGTTGTAGTCCACCGATTCCGGCACCGGCTGAGGTCCGTCGACTTTGCCGATACTGTCGCGACGTACGTACACGAAGCCGCGCACCAGCGTCACTTTCCCGAGATGGCCCTCGTTGATGTAGTCCACGGCCTCCCGGAAGCCCTCATCCGAGCGGCGTTGTGTGCCGCTTTGCACGATGCGCTTGTACTTGCGGGCCGCCTCGACCATCCGGCGCCCTTCCCAGATGTTGTGCGCGACGGGTTTCTCGACGTAGACGTCCTTGCCCGCCTGGCAGGCCCAGACGGTGACGAGCGCGTGCCAGTGGTTCGGCGTCGCGGTGATCACCGCGTCGATATTCTTGTCTTCCAGGAGCTCGCGGTAGTCCCGGTACGTATCGACTTTCTCATTTCGCTCGGCGAATTCCTTCTCCTCCCGTTCGAGAAAGCTCCGATCCGCGTCGCAAACAGCCACGACCCGCACGCCGGCGATATTGCGAAACCACTTGATATGATTGCGGCCCTGGCTGCGAATGCCCACGACCGCCACACGGACGTCGTCGTTCGCCCCGCGGACCCGCGAAAACGGAACCACTGTGGCCAATCCCGCGACAGCGGACGCTCTCATGAACTCCCTGCGGCTCATCCCTTTCATGATACAACTCCCGAAGAATGCGGAAATGCCTCGTAACGGTCCCTTCTATAGGCGTTTCTCATTGCCATGTGTTTACCCTTGTCTGAGACAATCCCACGTGACGGTTGCCATCGTAACGGCGACCAATGCACGTGTCAAAGTACATCTTCGACTTATGCACGAGCTTGCGTCTGAGAAGTTGACAGCCTATGTGCCCTTCTGTAGACTTGGGTCGCCGTCAGGATGATAATCGTCTGGCATCCTGTGTTGGCGGCGCGGAAAGGAATCTGAGGCGATCTGGACAGCGCTGTCCGTTGCGCGGACATCGCCCATCCACATCGCGCGGCAATGTACAGAGAGGTGCTTGTGAAACTGCAACGCTACAAGGGCAATCCCATCCTGTCGCCGAACCCCGTCAACGAGTGGGAGAACCTGGCCGTCTTCAATCCGGCGGCGTGGTATGAAAAGGAAAAGGGGCTCGTGCTGCTGCTATATCGCGCCGCGGAGGCGAATCCCGAGTACAAGTGCTACTTCGGCCTGGCCGTCAGCAACGACGGGTATCATTTCGAGCGCGTCTCCGACGAGCCGGCGCTCAGCCCGAGCAAGGACGCATTCGACGGCAGCACGATTCAAGACCCGCGCATGGTCAAGATGGGCGAGTACTACTACATCACGTACGCGTGCCGGCACTATCCCTTCGGCCAGTTCTGGACGCCGCCGGAGACGCAGTACAAGCCGCCGAAATGCCCGCCGGAGTTCCCGCGATTCCTTCGCAAGAATGCCACGACCACCGGTTTGTTGCTCACGAAAGACCTCAAGACCTTCATTCGGGCCGGACGCATCACCGATGCCCTGCTCGACGACCGCGACGTTGTGCTGTTTCCCGAGAAGATCGGCGGCAAGTACGTCATGATGCACAGGCCGCTCGAATGGGTTGGCAAGAAGTATCGAACGAAGCACGCGTGTGCCTGGATCTCCACGGCCGACGACCTGCTCGGCTTTCGAAAGAGCAAGCTCCTCATCAAGGCCAAATACGACTGGGAAGGCGGTAAGCTGGGCATTAACACACCACCGATCAAGACGAAGCACGGATGGCTGACGATCTATCACGCCGTCGGTGCCGACAAGTACTATCGACTCGGCGCCCTGCTGCTCGACCTCGAAGACCCGAGCAAGGTGCTCCACCGCACGAAGGACTGGATCATGCAGCCGGAGACCGACTATGAGATCGACGGCTACTACCGGGGCTGCGTGTTCCCTTGCGGCAAGATCGTCATCGGCGACACCCTGTTCGTCTACTATGGCGCGGCGGACAAGCACGTCGCTCTGGCCACCTGCAAGCTCGAGGAACTGCTCGACCACCTCCTGTCCTGTCCGGCCTGATGAAGGGAAGCATTCATGGACATCTCGTTTCACCCGATCGACATCGCCATCATAGTAGGGTATATCGCTGCCGTCATCGCGATGGGCTGGTTCCTTTCGAAGCGGGCCTCCAGAAACCTCAACGCCTACTTTCTCGGTGACAAGAGCCTGCCCTGGTGGGTGATCGGGACCTCTCACGGCGCCAGCGGCTTCGACATCACCGGCACGATGTGGTTCGTGACGATGTTCTTCACCTACGGACTGCGGGCGGTCTTCACGCCCTGGATCTGGCCGCTGTTCGATCGCATCTTCCGCCAGGTCTATCTGGGCCCGTGGATTCGCAAGTCCAACGTGCTGACCGGCGCCGAGTGGATGCGTACCCGCTTCGGCACGGGCACCGGCGGCACGCTCTCTCATATCAGCGTCGTCATCTACGCGGTCCTCGTGACCGTGGGCTTCGTGGCCTACGCGCTCAAGGGCATCGGCAAATTCGCCGACGTATTCTTTCCCTGGGATTTGGCGTGGGGTCCGCTGTCCAGCGCGGAATCCTACGGCATCGTGATCCTCGCCATCACGACGGTCTACGTGCTGTTCGGCGGCTGGTACAGCGTCGTGCTCACCGATCTGCTCCAGTTCGGCCTCCTGACGATCGCTTCAATCTTCATCGCGGGCGTGGCGATGGCGAAGATCAATCCGGAGATGCTCGCGGCGGCCGTGCCCGAGGGCTGGTTTCGTGTGATTCCCGGCTGGAGGCTTGGGCTCGACTGGTCGGGCCACATCGCCGGCCTGAACGACAAAATCTATGGCACCGCGACCAGCGCGGGTGATGGCTATTCCCTCTTCGGGGCCGTCGTCATGATGTGGCTGCTCCGCGGGATCCTCGTCAGCTCGGGCGGGCCGTCCGCCGGCTACGGGATGCAGCACCAGCTCTCGACGCGAAACGCGCGCGAGGCCGCCCTGGAGAACTGGTGGATGTCCATCGTACAGGTGGCGCCGCGCTCGCTGATGATCGGCGGGATCTCAATTCTCGGCCTGGTCTTTTTCGCTCCCGACGTCAACGCCATGGTCGCCGGCGGCGGTAAATTTGACTTCGAGCAGATCCTTCCGTTCGTCATCGACCGATTCGTGCCCGTCGGCCTGACGGGGATTCTCATGGCCGGGCTGTTGGCCGCCTTCATGAGCACCTTCGATTCCACCGTCAACGCCGGCGCGGCTTATATCGTGAACGACATCTACAAGCGCTACATCCGGCCGGATGCTCCAAATCGTCGGTACGTACTGATGGGCTATTTCTGGTCGGTGGCCCTGGTCGCCGTGGCCGTCGTCGCGGCACTGCGCATCGAGAACATCGACAGAACCACCAAGTGGATCACGGGCCTGCTTTACGCCGGCTACATCGCGCCGAACGTCCTCAAATGGCACTGGTGGCGATTCAACGGCTACGGGTACTTCGTCGGCATGATTGCCGGCGCGGCGGCGGCCCTGGCCTTCCCGCATGTGAACCATCTCATCGAAAGCGCCTGGGGCCGCGAGGTGAGTACGACATATGCGTTTCTGATCCTGGTGCCGGTCGGCGGCCTCGCCTCCGTGATCGCGTGTATGGTCACGCCGCCGGATGACCGCGAAGTGCTCAAGGCCTTCTACCGCAATGTCCGGCCGTGGGGATTCTGGAGGCCGATCCTCGAAGACCTCCGCAAAGACGACCCCCAGGCCCAGCCGAACCGCAACTTCGCCCTCGACATGTTCAACGTCGCCAACGGAATCCTCTGGCAACTCTCTCTCATGACGGCCCCCTTCTGCCTCGTCGTGCGAAAGTGGGACATGTTTGGGATATCGCTGGGCGTGCTTGCGATCACGTCCGTCATCATGAAGTTCACCTGGTACGACCGGCTGGAGTCAGCGCCGCTGCGTCCGACCGAGACGGACTCTAACGTGGCCGCACCATAAGAAGAACGTCTGCGGCCGGCGGCTCTACGTCGTTCGGGCCCTGCCGTTCCAGCGGCGGAAGTGCCTCGCCGCCCGGCCCGCGGCGCCGTGGTCGGCGGTCATTGAAGCGTCGACCCGGCCCCCCCGGCGGTCCGGGCCGATCGCGCCCACCGCGAAATCCGGGCCCCGGCCCCCCGGGGCCGCGTCGCATCCCGCGGCGAAACTCACGCTCCAGCCGGAGCATGATTCCCTGCCAGCGATCGCGCTGTTCAGCCGTAAGCACTGCGCCGATTTCCTCCTTGACCGCCCCCAACTGCTCCTCGATCTCGGGTCGGGCCTGCAAACGAATCTCGTGCAGCTTCTGCATTCGCGTCCGCAGGATCTGCTGAATCTGCCTCGTCTGCTCGCGGGTAAGACCCAGTTCCGCTCGAAACCTCCCCAACATCGCGTTGGTCGCCATCTCCAGGTCCATGGGGGGTTGACGCTCGGCCGGTCGGACCAGCAGCAGCGCCCCGGCGGCGCCGAGCGTGATGCCGGCCAGCAGAATCACCAGACCGAAAAAAGCCGTGCGCCAGCGGTGCAGCCCGCGTAGCAGCACCACCGGATTGTCACTTCCATCTGCGTGGTTCATCACATCGCCCATGAAATGGAGTCCACGATTTCCCGCAACGGACCGGCGGCGGAACGATACACGATGCCGGCCACGACGGCCGCCGGAACGGCCACGGCCGCTGACCCAGCCGCCAGCCACATCCACAGGCGTTCCGCCATGGAGGCCGGCTCAAGCCGTTCGCCCGACAGAATACCCAGGACACGGTAGGACACGTCCACGCGGGGCGGCTCCTCGGCCTGCGCCCGAGCGGCAAGATGCTCGATTCGTCTTTCCCAGTTCATTGCTTCAATCCCGTTTCACTCGTTTCCATCAGCTTGCGAAGCTTGTTGCGCGCCCGCAAGGTCTGAACTTTCACCATCGTCCGGGTCCAGCCCGTCCGCCGTGCGGTTTCAGCCACGTCGCATTCCTCCAGGTACCGCAACGTGAGGACCAACCGGTCGCGCGGCGGCAACTGGGCCAACAGGCCATGCAACAATGCGGCAGCATCTTCCGGCTCCAGAGTATCCAGCACATCCTCATCACTCGTCACCCGATCCCAGTCCTCAGCGGTGAACGGCGCGCCTTGCTTCCGTCGGGCCGCTTCCTTCCAGAAACGGTAACCGACCCGCGTGGCAATCCGAGCGATCCAGTGCTCGAACGGCGCTTCAGCGCGGTATGTTCCCAAGCTCAGGTACGCCTCGACGAACACATCCTGCATAAGCTCCTCATGCACCCGGCGGTCGCGACTGAAACGCCAGAGGATTCGACCGACATGGTCCTGGTGGCGCTCGATCAAACGGCGATAGGCTTGCCCGTCCCCGCGTCGCGTCCCATCAACGTCCTCGCAATCTTGCGCGCCCGGGGCCGCTTGTTCGTCGTGCCGGGCATGCACGGCCAGCAGCACGGCCCACAGCATCTCAAAGATCGTGGGCCGCAATGTAACGGAATCGAGCAGTGAGCGACCTGTGCCAGTCATGTTCCCAAGAATATGTGGAGCACGCGGCTCCGAGCAAGGACATTCCGTTCGATTTGGCAGGCACCGGCCCCGCCCGGATGCGTGTCCCGGGCGGGGCCGTGCCCTGTCCACCAAGTCTTACTGCGGTTGCCGAAACGGCCGGCTGCCTCTGCGGGCCTCGTGGAAGGCCCGGATTTCTTCCTTGGTCAGCGCGCCGTTCTGGTCGGCGTCGGCTTCATCGAACATCTGCTCGATCGGCGGAATCCCACGACCCGGTCTGCGTCCGGCACCCGCTGCGGGACCGCCGGCAGGAGGCTGTCCGGGAACGGCTGGCCCACCGGGACCACCCTGCCGCTGGGAGCCCCAGCCTGCTCCAGGGCCACCCTGGAATGGCTGCCCGGGCCGCATCCGACCACGCCGGCCGGCACCGCGCTGCCACCGGCCATCCATGGCTCCGTTGAATCGATTGCGTGCTCCCGGACGCATCATCCTGCGTCCGGCCTGGCCGGCCCTTTCCTGCATCTGATCGAGCTGCTTGACCTGCTCTTCCGTCAAGACCTCCTTGATCGACGCAAGAGTCTCGGATCGTTGCTCCTCGACGATGCCGCGGATCTTCCCCATCTGTTCATCGGTCAGACCCAACCGGCGTGGGAACAGACGGCCGGATCCACCCGGCCCCAGCCCCAGCGGGCACCACGCTCCAGGGCCGCCCGGCCCCATGGGCCTCTGCCCGCGGGCCTGAAAACCCGCGCCCCGGCCACCGCGACCACCCCATCCCCGGCCGGGACCACCGCCCCAGCCCTGGGCCATCACGTCACTCGCGAAAAAAGCGAGAACTGCACCTGTCACAATGATTGATTTCCATCGCACGTTCATGATTTGCTCCTTTCAGTTTATCGTAGCCTGCCGTCTTCAATTCATTCCTACAGGGCCCTTCTTCTGAAAGGATAGTGAGACGGGCAGCATCGGAGGTTACACATTTGGCAGAAAATCTCACCGAACGAGACGACGCAATCGGGCCTATGGCTGGCGTGCTCGCGGCCTCTGGAGCGGAAAAACGTCCGATTCGGTGCGCCCTTCGACAAGAATCCGCTCCATGCGCGCCAGGATATCGGGATGCTTGTCGGCAACGTCGTTCTTCTCGCCGAGGTCAGTCTTCAGATTGAAGAGCTGGACCTTCTCGTCCGGCTTGAGGCGCACGGCCTTCCAGTCGCCCATGCGAACGCCCTGGCGGCCGTTCAATTCCCAATACAGATGATCGTGCTTCTTCTGCTGGTCGGGCCGACCGGTCAGCGCGGGCAGCATGGAAACCCCGTCGATGCCTGTCGGCGCGGTCTCTCCGAGCAACTCGGCACACGTGGGGAGAAAATCCCAAAATGCCGAGACGTGGTCGCTCTCGCTGCCTGCTTCGATCCTGCCCGGCCAGCGGGCGATGAACGGCACGCGTACCCCCCCTTCCCACACGGACCCTTTCAGGCCGCGGAGAGGCCCGGCGCTCTCGAAAAACTCGGCATCGACTCCTCCCGCATAGGTCGGACCGTTGTCGCTGGAAAACATGACGAGGGTGTTCTCCTCCAGACCCTGCTCTTTGAGCGCGGCCATGATACGCCCGACATCTCGATCCATTCGCGTGATCATGGCGGCGTAGCATGCCCGTGGATGCGGATGGGGAACATATCCTCCCTTCTTCCCGTCGTACGGCGGGTCGGGCCACTGGCCTTTGTACTCAGCCAGCGAATCCTCCGGCACTTGCAGAGCGACATGCGGAATCGTGAACGGGACGTATAGGAAGAACGGCTTGTCCTTATTGGCGCGCATGAACTTCAGGGCTTCTTCGGCGATCAGGTCGTGCGAATAGACGCACTCGGCGCCGTCCTTGTTCTCCTCGATCCGGAAAATCTCGCCGTCGCACCAGAGATGATTCGGATAGAAGGTATGCGCCTGCCGCTGGCAGATGTAGCCGAAGAAATGGTTGAAACCCTGCTTCTGCGGGTCGCCGGAGGTCCCGACGCGGCCGAGCCCCCACTTGCCGAACGCACCGGTGACATACCCGGCGCGCTGAAACAGATGGCCGACCGTGAACGTGTCCTCGGCCAACGGCCACTGGCCCCCGATCGTCGCGCCAAGTGTCCAAGCGTCCTCTCCGCCCACCTGCTTGTTGTTGCGCACCTGGGCGTGGCCCGTGTGGTAGCCGGTCATCAGCGTACAGCGCGACGGGGCGCAGACCGGATTGCCCGAGTAGTGCTGTGTGAACCGCATCCCCTCGGCGGCAAGCCGGTCGATATTGGGTGTGCGAATCTTCTTCTGTCCGTAGCAGCCCACGTCGGCATAGCCGAGATCGTCCGCCAGGATGTAGACCACGTTGGGGCGTCGTTTCGCCGATGCAGCCGCCGAAGCGCGAACACACAGAGGTGAGAGGCCGGTAATCGATACGGCACCGCTCGCTTTCAGGAAGTCACGTCTTCGCATGAGAATGTCTCCGTCAACTCATTTGCCCATCGGGAAATTACCCACGATATCCTTGCTCCGACCGACTTCTCCATTCGGCACAACGACAGCCACCCACGGCTTGCTTGGATCCAGCATCTTCGTCCGCCAGACCACGGTCTTAGAGCCCCTCCTAAGTGGCTTTCGCAACGCATCGGTTTCGAGGTTCCAAGCGCGGACCTGGAGATCCGTGCTCCGGAGCTTTACCATTTCGAGCGTGATGGTCACATCGCCGCCGGACGAAGTCTCCTGGGACAACGTGCAGCCGGGGTCCCGCTCTGTATCCGTGTCGTATAGATCGCACATCAGCCAGAGCCAGCGGGAAGACGGATGCACCCAGACCTCCTTGTAGTTGTAGCAGTTGTCGGCCGGCCAGTATGGGACATCGCGCTCGAAGTGCGTCTGAATCCCGACGGGCAGGGTGCCGACCATGTCGCCCGACATCGCCGTATACTGCGGCGCGTAGTCGTGCCCCTCGCCATACATCGTACTCTGGCAGAATGGGTTGCAGCCGAGGACCCATTCGAGCTGCTTGCGGCACAATTCGAGAAGGCCCGAATCATTCCGCAATCTCGCGGCGGCGGAAAGGCCCTTTGTCTGCGAAAGGACCGTGCCATGATTGCCGCGAAAATCGTACCAGACGGGGAACAGACGCAGGTAGTATTCATCGCTCAGCCGGACGCCGTTCGTTATCTGCTCGCGGAACGTTGGCCTGTTCGACTCGTTCACATGGTAGATCGACGCCGGCAACATGCCATACGGGGCCGTGTATCGAGCGACGACAGCGTAGTATTCGCCATAGAGCGAGACCGCCGCGTACCATTGCACCCAGTCGGGATGCTCGGGGAACAGGCCGCACAGCCGGGTCAAGCCGACGATGGGCGCCTGCTCGTGCCCCCTGTGTGCGTAGTGGAGAACCCGTTCCTTACTCGGGTCGGAGTAGAAAAAGCCGGTCAGCGGGACATCCCAGGGTGGGATACTCTGCTGCTGACAGCTCAGAACAATCCGGGCGTACTCGCATGCCCTGTCGGCGTACTCCTGCTCGCCCGTCGCCTCGTATAAGTCGATGGAACTCTGCAGGGCGGCCGCCGCTAATTCCAGGTTCATGTTGCGCACCCGTTCGGTCGCGAAACGCCAATCCTCCTGCGCCGCGCGGAGCGCGTACGCGGCCCGGATCGGCTCATCGGCCTTGAGGACGCGCGCGCCGAGCGCCTCCGCCGAGGCCGCCAGGAAGTTCTCAAAGGGCCGACTCCCCGCCCTGACGGTCACATCATCGACGGTTCCCATGATGCCGTCCGTCCAGAAATCCATCGTCGCCCACGTGCAGCGGCGGCCGTCGCCGAAACGCGTCTTGAGAAGCCAGTCCAGGCCCCAGCGGGCTTCCTCGACCAACCGCGAGGACAGCCCGGGATCGCCCCGCTGCAACTCGCGGGCCAGCGCGAACATGGCATAGACCGCCTCCGACGTGTTGACGAGGCCCTGCGAGAGGTCGCCGGCATCATGCCACCCGCCGTTGATCACGATCTCCTGGTCGCCGTTGCGGACGCGCCAGTCCCGGTGACAGACATCGTGGATACCCGGCACCTCCGTGCCGCAGCGCTGGCAGTAAAAAGAGTTGATCGTCTTCCAGACGGTGTCGCGCCAAACATCCGCGCGGATGTCGAAAGGCCTCGTGGTCGTCTCGCCGAGGCGGATGAAGTAGCGGCCGGCCTCTCGCACTTCGGTGAAATCCAACAGGTCAAACGACCCCAGGTGCGTCGTCACGTTCTGCACCGGCTTCGTCAGAACCACTCGCCCGGATTGTGCTTCAACGATCTGGAACGTCTTGTCTTTGAAACCGCCGGCCATCGCGGTCTTGGACGCACCGAGAGGGTACCCCGTGTGGCAGTAGGCAATGCGCCCGGGCACCACATCCCAGCCCTCGAAATGGTCCGCCCGGACTTGCTGCAATTCGAGTTGATCGAAATCATAGCAGACGGTCGCGGTCGCGCCCGGCTCGTTGCCCTGGAGTCGATAGGCCAGCTCCACGCCGGTGACTTTGTCCCGTCCGAGATGGGCGATCTCCCAGACAACCTGTTGCCAGCGATTGGGTTCGAGCAGGACGAAGTTCCGCCCGTTGCGTCCGTACGGCCCCGGCACCTTCTCTTCGCCATCGTTATGAAGAGCCAGGCACAGCGAGATCACACGAAAGCCCGGCAACGTCGGATACACCCAGAAGGAGATTCGATTGAAATCCGTCCAATCCTCGCCGTCGAACGTGCGGATGACGGTCGCCGCCCCGAACGGCCGGCCGAGCACCGACCCCGGCTTGTCCCCCACCGTCGGCGACGTCAGACGAAGCGACCTGGCACCATCGTGCGACCGCTCCTCCGTCAGGCTCATCTCACCGAAGCCCTGATGAGACCAGTCGTCCAGGTCCTCTATGTCGTCGAGCAATCTGGAAACCAACACGGGCTTGGCGAGCCAGCGATGCCGGATCGTATCCTCGAACGGAATGGCCATCGGCATTGAGGGAGTACCGGAAGAGACATTGCCTTTGGCGGTAACTCCCATAACCACCGGGAGTACCATGCTGATAATCGAGAAGAAACATTTCATCCTTGCGCCCACCTGTGGAAACGTCGAATTGAATCGGCTCACACGCCGAGCACGGACCGGCCTTTCGGAAGATCGAAGCAGACCGTCGTGTCGCCGGCATTCTGATACCAGGCGCCGCTCCGGAGCCACAGCGGATTCTGCACCTGCTCTAATTTGACCACGCCATCGCGAGTGGTAACGGACGGCGGCTGCGATGGAGCCCCGTTCAATCGCACGGTGAACCGAGAAGTCGCGAACGGCGCCTCAAAAGATATGCTGTTTCCCTTCCGGCTGATTGCTGTCAACTCCCGCGCGGCCCAGTAACGAGCGATTTCGCTGAGCTTCATCCAGATCAGATTGTCGTAACGCGTGTGGATGCGCTTTACAACCTCCTTGAAGATCTCGAAGCCGACCTCCTCGCCGTTGAAGTAGACTCCCGGCCAGTGGCAGACGAGGATCGCGGGCTCGCCCCTGTCAACCACCTCGGACAGCCTTCCGCCCGCGAGATCCTCCGTGATGAACCGATCCGCCGAGCCACGTTCCAGGCCATCCCAGCCGCCGAGCCAGTCGCCGGTACAGCCGATGATCGAGACCACGCATTTCGGGTCCGGGCCGTCCAGGCCGGAGGCATATTCCACGCGAGGCGCCACACTCCGCTCATCCGTGAACAGGTGCCGGAAATAATGCGGAATCTCCGCGCCGAACACGTCCCGACACGACTCCAGTGTGGCCTGCGCCAGTTCCGGCAGCACGCGATTGCCGAAGCCGCCGGGCGTGGTGATGCCCTCGCACTCGAGCCCGACGTTCTTGAGGATGCGCAACGCGTAGCTCAGGTAGTCGGCGAGCTGATCCACGGATTTGCCGTCCGTCCAGCGCCAGTTCTCCATGAAATACTCGGTCCGCTCGGGATAGGGCCGCCCGGTCTTCGTATTGATAACCCAGGTGTGCGTGACCATCTCCGGATGGATATCCCAGTCCGGCATCATCAGCTCGCGGACCAGGCGGATGCTGTCGTCGAGTTCCTTCTTCGACCAACCGGGCAGGTCGCGGTCGAGCCAGCCGACGCACGCCGGGTACGGAACGACGCTGTACTTGCCCTTGACGCCGTGCTCGTGGCACCACCGCCCAAATTTGCGTACGAAGGAATCTGGAATCTCGCGCGGCAGCTTTCTCCAATTTTGCTTGTAGTTGTCCGGAAACGCCTCGGCGAAGTGCGGGATGCCGAAATGCGCGAGGTTCACCAGGCACGTCGAATCGTCGATGATCAGGCTCATGGGAACGCGACCGCAGGGGTTCAACACCTCCACAGGCACCGGCCGCGCGGGGCGATCGCCTCTTTCCTGGGCCCGCGCCGCGCCGCTCTGAAGGCCCATTCTGACGGTGGCGGCAGTCACTGCCAGCGTCCCCAGCAAGTGACGGCGCGACATGGAACCTTGTTGATGGATCGCCTTGACAACATCGAAATGCTCTTCTCGCTCGCGTGATTGACCGGCCATAAGCTGCCCTGCCCATGAAGTTCCATCGCGAATCATCTGACGGCTCACGGTAAACGCAAGCCTGTGGAGTGTCAACCCTCTTGCCCCCGAAAGCCGGCCGCGACGGGCCGCCTGCCGCGCAGCAATGCCCCCGCGATAGTCACGTGACAGCAGCATCTCCCTGCCGCCGCATGGGTGAATCCAGCAATCCCATTTCGGTGGCACGCCGGAGCAGTTCGACGACGTTCCCGGCCCCCATTTTACACATCAGATGACCTCGATGGACCTCTACAGTCCGGGGCGAACGATGCAGGGCGGTGGCGATCTCCCGGTTGTTCTTGCCGTCCAGCAGGAAGTACAACACCTTCATCTCGGCCCGTGTCAGGTTGAGGTCGTGGAGGGCCGTCTGCGAGGCATGTTGTGCAAGCACCGCTCTGACGGTCGCCAGGAAAGTATCCCGATCCAGCGGCTTCTCAATAAAGTCCGCGGCGCCGGCCTTCAGCGCCCGCACCGCCATGGGCACATCGCCGTAGCCCGTGACGACGAGCACCGGAAGCCAGGGCAACTGTCCTTTTGCGGCCTTCAGCAGTTCGAGTCCGTCCTTCCCGGGCATCCTTACGTCCGTGATCAGCAAATCGCATCTCTCGCTCGCTAAGTGCACGAGGCAGTCGTCGGCGCAGTGAAAACAGCACACGCACATGCCGACCCGTTCGAGCGTTTTGGACACGACATCGCGCACCCTTGGCTCATCGTCCACGAACGCAATGTGTTCTGTCTTGCTCTCGTCCATCGGTACACTCCATCTGCATCACGTCACTTCCGTTCGATGGGCAGCACAATGGAAAAGGTGGTCCCTTTACCCCACTGGCTGTCCACTCGAAGATCTCCTCCCACCTGACGGACGATGCGCTGCACGATACACAGGCCGAGTCCCGTTCCCTCGCCTGGCGGCTTTGTCGTGAAGAACGGCTCGAAGATACGATCGAGGTTCTCCGGAGCGATCCCTCCACAGGTATCGGCAAACTGCAACTCCACACGATCGTCCTGCCGGGCCCCGACAATACGCAAGGATCGGTCTCTCGAGCCGTCGGCCGCCTGGATGGCATTCTCCATCAGCGCAAAAAAGAGTTGCTCGATATCCTTCGCATGTGTGTAAATCGGCGGCAGCCCCTCCAGTCCACGTGTCTCCAGACGAATGTGGGCTTTCTGTGCGCTCTCCTCGAACAGTTGCATCACCCGACCGGCCACGGCGGATAGAATCACCTCCCTGACGGCCTTTTCCGAGGTACGCCGTGCGAAACCGCGAAAACGATCCACAATGGCCGTGACGTGGGAGATCTCCGCAAGCACGTTCGTCAAGTCCTCAGAAACAACCGACCAGCGAGACGCCCCCTCCAGATCCTTCAGTACGTTCTGGATGGAAAGCCGGACCACGGTCAGAGGCTGCGTCAACTCGTGCGCCAGAGTGGCGCTGAGGGTCCCCAGAGACGCGAGCTGCTCGGCCCGGATCACTCGTTCACGATGGGCCTCGAGTTCATCCTGCGCCTGCTTGAGCTCATGGATATCGCGAGCGATAACGAGCGCGGCGGCAATTTCTCTTTCGCTGTTCTTCAACACCTCCACGGTCGTGTTGTACCACCGCATCTCGCCGCCGACATAGGACAGACTGAGCGAATTTCTCCCTTTGCCCGTCCGGATCACGCTTCGAATATGCCCCATCTGCCGGTCAGCGATCTCCCTGGGAAACAACTCCCACATGCTCTTGCCGACGAAATCCGCCGGGGCGCCGCCGAGTCGTTTGCCGGCCGTGCTGTTCATGAATCGGAATGCACCCTGCTCATCGACGATCGCAATCACCTCGCCCGCATTCTCAACGACAGCGCGATACCGTTCTTCACTCTCTTTGAGCCTGCGCTCCAACTGCTCTCGCTCAGCGATGTCCACGTTCAACTCGGCCACAAGCCATTCACCGTTCTCCGCCTGGAATGGAATGGTGGTCACCTGAATCGGTCGGCCTCCCTCTTTCGGCAAAACCTCGTCGGAGGTGACGGTCTGTTTTTCCTCCAGAGCTCTGGGGATTCCGCACGCGGGGCATGCCCCGTCTCGGCCCATGAAGTACTCGTAGCACTTCCTCCCCTCATAGGGACCATACGACTTCTGCCACGCGGGGTCCACATATCGGAGGTTGAAGTCTCTGTCAATGATGTCGAGCCCGGTCCTCGTGGCGCCGAGGACAAACTCGATCTGCCGCTGAAGCTCTCTGACCTCCTCCTCTGCCTTCTTCTGCTCGGTTACGTCGCGGATGATGCCCTGCGTGCCCACGACCTGACCGGCGGCCATAAGAGGACCAACGCTGATCTCCATACAGTGCTCGTTGCCCTCCTTGTCGTTCATTGCGACCTGGCTGCTCGTTCTCTGTCCGCCCAATGCCACGGCCCGCAATTCCAGCAAGCTCGGAGACACCCCAGCGGGAAACCACTTTCCGTAGTGCGTGCCGACGACTTCCTCCGGGGCGAATCCCATGACCCGCTCCATCGCCCGGTTTATACTGAGTACAATCCCCTCGCGGCTCGTCGAGTAGATGATGTCATTCATGTTATCGATGACATCTTGGTATCGCTGGCAGCTTTCCAGGAGTTGCCGTTCGTCCGCGATACCGTGCGGCAGAACGCCCTCCAGGGCCTGCAACTGCGACCGGGTCTGCGTGAGCTCCCGCGCAATGCCGTCTCGCTCGCTCTCGAGGGCGGCCACCTGCCCGCTCAGCCGTTCGTTGGCTCGCTCCAGCTCAGCAATGCGGGGACGCACCGGCGGCGCCTTTGCCGGAGAAGGACGCCTATTCTCATGTCTCCCACTCATGCCACTCCCCTGGCCCACCTTCACCTCACGTAGCAAACGCCTACATCAGTCCCACTAAGGACTGTCCAACGTGAATCGACGCGTCTGTCGTGCCGCGTCAAGCCAACCAAATCTATCTTACACGACGACGCCGAGCCAATCAAGAGAAAGTGCAACGGCCGGCCCTATGGGATGGGAGGGCGGCAAGTGTGGCGGTGCGGCTGTGTTTCGGCCAGGATGGCTTCCACGCTCTGGTCGGCCTGCTCGGATGCCGCAGCCGACATGTCCTGGCGGCTTACAGGAAGGATTACGGTGAAGGTGGAGCCCTTGTCCAGCCCGCTTTCGACCTCGATCCTGCCGCCATGACTCGCTACGATTCGGCTAACGATAGGCAAGCCGAGGCCGGTTCCTTTGATCTCCTTGCCTGGTCGCTGAACGCGATAGAACCTGTCGAACACGTGGGGGAGATCCTCCTTCGGGATGCCCAGTCCCGTATCACTGACCTTGACCACGAGGTTCTCATTCCGGCGGTGTGTTGAGACCAGGACTCGCCCGCCTTCCGGCGTGAATTTGATGGCGTTGCTGATCAGATTGGCCATGGCCTGGATGATCCTGTCGCTGTCGAACACGCTGCTGGGCAGATTGGCTTCGAGTTCAACGACCAGATCGATTCCGTTCTTCTGCGCGTGCGGCCGCATGGTCGTGCAGGCTTCCTCAACGACGGCCGTGAGATCGCCCTCGCGCATGTCGAACTCCATCTTTCCCGCATTGAGCTTCTGGAAGTCGAGGACGTCATTGATGAGTCTCGCCAGCCTGTCGATGTTGCGTTTGGCGAGGTCCAGGAAGTGTTTCTGGTCCTTCTTGATCTTTCCCGCCACTTCATCCAGGACGATGATCACCGCCTCCCGGATGGCCGTCAACGGTGTGCGGAGTTCATGGGAGACGGTAGCAATGAACTGGGCCTTCATCTCCATCGTTGCCTTCAGCTCTTCCTCCGCCCGCTTGCGGTCTGTGACGTCATTCAGCGCCACGAGGACGTGCCTGCCCTCATCCAGGTTAACCGGCTCGATGCTCACGGACAGCCACGGTTGGAACGGCTCGTCACTGCCGCTGAGCGAGGGGCGGATTTCACTGCCTCGAATCGCCTGCCCCGATGCCAAGGTCGTCGCAATCAGGTTCCTCAGCGAACAGCCCTCACACGAGCGCGTTGCTTCGGCACACTCGCTGAACTCGACACTTTGCGCGCAGGCCAGCGCCTGGCAGACGTCGTGACCGATCAGCTTCGGGTATCCCTTGCCCGACATCTGTCGGATGGTATCGTTGGCACGCACGACGAGCAGTTCCTCATCCACCAGCAACATACCGAGCGGCGCGGCGTCGAATATGGCCTCCAGGTTCTTCTGCTTGCGATCGAGGATCTCGTGGGTGCGCATCCGTTCGGTGATATCCGCATCGGCGCCGCGATAGCCTAACAACCGCCCGTCCTTATCGAGAATCGGAACGCCACTGCGCAGCAACCAGACTACCGCCCCATCCTTTCCAACGCAGCGCGCCTGAAACTTACTGAAGACGTCCTTCCGCTCGAAGATTTCACGGGACCTAGTCCTCACGGCTTCCGCGTCGTCGGGGTGGAAAAGGTCGTACAGATGCTTCTTGCCCAGAATCTCCTCGACCTTGTAGCCCAGGATCTTCTCCACGACGGGGCTGGCGTAGGTGTACAAGCCGTCGGCGTCCACTTCCCAGATCCACTCTCTGGCGTTCTCCACAACCTGGCGAAAGCGTCTCTCAGACCTTCGCAGGGCCTCCTCCATGTGCCTGCGCTCCGTGATATCGCGAACGACCCCAACGGATCCGGAAATCCCCTCGTCGGAATCCTGCACAACGCTGAGCGAGATATCGACATCGATGATCTCGCCGTCGCCGCGAATCATCTTCGTCTCCATATGGTGCTGCATACCTTTGCGGCGAAGGTTCATGGCGCAGATTCTCTCCCACTCGGGCAGCGGGTACAGAGACCTGACGTCGCGAGCGAGCAAATCATCCTTTCCCATGCCGAGCAGGTGTTCCGTGAACTGATTCCACGAAACCAGGCGTCCCTCCTCGTCCACCACCATGATGGCAACCGCCGAATTTTCGAAGATCGTGCGGTACCGCCGCTCTGCCGCCTGGCACTGGCGCTCCACCTTCTTTCGCTCCACCGCATACCGTATGGAACGCATCAGAAGACGGCTATCGACCTGTCCCTTGACGAGATAGTCCTGGACGCCGACCTGCATTGCCCGGGTCGCCATGCTCTCATCGTCGAGCCCGCCCAAGACAATGACGGGAACGTCAGGCGCTCGGGCTTGCAGCGTTCCGATCGAGTCCATGCCCTGGCGGTCCGGCGACCCCGGATCGAGCAGGATCAGATCGAATGGATGATCCCGCAGCAATTCCAGGGCACGCGTCAGGCGATCGGCGCAGCGAACCTCGTATGGGGGATGCGAAGGCTGAGCCAACAACCCCTCAAGCCGCTTTCTGTCTGCGGCGTCATCCTCAACGATCAGAACTCGAATGGGTGTCGGCGCTGCCAATGGTATCCTCCTCGAATCCGATTCCTCAGTCACGTTCGGCATCGAGTGTTTCTCGGGCTCTCATCCGTCTGCGTCACCCGCTCACGGGCCTATCCTGATCTTCCGTCTTTCAGGACCGCATGGATCGTCTCCATGAGCTGCGCAAAGTCAAAGGGCTTGGTGACGTAGTCGGAGATCCCGTGGGCGGATGCGGCGGCGATATCCTGCGGCTCGCACCGGGCCGTAAGCATGATGACGGGAATCTGCTTGAGGGTGGGGTCCGCACGGAGATGCTCGAGCATCTCATGGCCGTTCATCCCCGGCATATTCGTGTCGAGCAGGATGAGATCGGGTTTCTCGGCCGCGGCCTGTTCGAGACCCTCCCGGCCGCTGGAAGCCGTCACCACACTGCAACTGGCGAACTTCAGCCGGTACTCGACGGTGCTGACGAGGTCCGGCTCGTCGTCCACAACCAGGATTTTCACCTGTGATGTCTTCTTCTTGGCCCTGAATAATCCCAACATCCTAATTCCTCCTCGGACGCAACACAATAAACATCTCCCCGGGCACACAGGACCGCGTCTTGCAGACGCCGGTCGGATACCCGGAAAGCGGCACGGCTATTGCTCGGGCTCCAAACGCTCCGAGCCATCGTTGGGCCCCTGCTCTTTGGCCCGCGACGCCAGCAGAGGCATCGTACGGATCTGATCGGACCGGGCCGCAATATCATCCGGGATCGCCTCATCTCCATGGATGTGCGGCGACAGGAGCACGACCAATTCCGAACGGTTCGTCACGGTAATCGTGCTCCGGAACAGAAAGCCGATCAACGGCAGGTCACCCAGAAGGGGTATCTGATTGATGACCTCGACGTCCTCCTTCCGGCGGAGCCCGCCGATAACCACGGTCTGGCCGTCCTTCAGCAGCAGCGACGTGTTGGCGTGTCGGGTATCGACGACCGGCACCCCTCGGGTGCTCTCACCGGTCCGGACGTTCTGCTCCGTGTCCACGGTGAGAAAGATGTTGTTGCCGTCCGTCACCGTGGCCAGAACCTCCAGATTGATGCCGACCTCCTTGAACTCCGTCGAGGTCAAGGCCGCGGCGCCGCCGGCAGCGGTATCGATCACTTCTTCATAGGGGATTTCTTCAACCGCCTTGATCGTGGCCGTCTGGCCGCTAACGACGAGGGCACGCGGGCTGGCCAGAATCTGTACATCTCTCTTCTGCTGGATCGCGTGGAGCACGTGCCGAATGGTGCCGCTGATCAGGCTGAAATTGCCTCCTAGTCCGACCGTATTGTAGACGGTAGCGTTTCCAATCATCTCCGGCGTCGGCGGAACAGCGGAGAGTCGTGAACTCGTCAGGTTCTGTCGATACACGACATCGTACAGGCCTGTGGACAACAGGTCCCAGTTGACGCCGATCTCCGCGTCGTCGCGTAGTTGCACGTCAAGAATGACGACCTCGACCATGACTTGTCGCGGCGTCCGATCGGCCTTCTTGACCTCCGCCAGGATCTTCTGCAAACTCTCCGACGTATCGCAGATCACCATTGAATTGTTCTCTTCATTGATGGCGACCGTCCCATACGGCGTGACCATCTTGTCCAACACGCTTTTCAGGCCCTTCGCGTCAAGGAATTTCAGAACGACGGTCTCAAGCAGTAGCTCAGGGGGCTCGCTAACCGGAGGCGCGACCGTAACTATCGGCGGTTCGGGCTCGCTTTCGCGCACGATCGGAGCGAAAGGATCTTTACGCCCGACCTCCTGAACTGACCCGCTCGAAAGCTCGGCGGCCCGTAGGCATGTGCGCCCATGCCAGGGTATCGCGATACTCGCAGCGACAGCACAGAATACAATACACGTGCGAATCGATTCACTCATCGGAGAAATCCTCCTTGTCCGAAATGACCCAGATGGTAAGAGCGACATCGCATCTGAGCCGACCGGGGTCTGCATTGGAGACTTCCATCTGACAGGAGTCTATCCAGACATCCTGCGGATGGCCTTGGATGTGCTCGAACAACACGATCAAATCCTCATACGGCCCTGTGACCGTGAGGTTTGCACGGTGCGCGACGAGAGTCATACCGTCGGACGGTACTCCCGCGCCTGGCCAGCCTCGCTCCATGACGAAATCAACAGAGGCCACGGTACAGCCGACCCCTTGGGCAAAACGCTCCAGACGGCTGAAAAACTCTTTCGCCTGAGTCATGGTGAAGAACTTGCCGCGGAGCATGTCCCGTTCGGCCTGTATCGCCTCCAGCTTTCGTTTCTTGGTCGCAATCGCAGTGCACATGGTGTCCTTCTTGTTGGCAATGCTACTGACGACCGGCTCATATCCCTGTACTGCTTTGAGATACGTCACATGCGGCCACAGGATCCAGCCACACGCCGTGATCGAACTCACAAGGATCAGGGCGGCGGACATACTGGCTTTCTTCGACCGGCTAAACGAGTTGACACGATCAGCACACACAGCATCCTTCCTATCGCGTAGTTCGTAACAGGCAATCGATCTCGTACTCAATCATGACGTGGTTATCCTGCCGACGGTCCAGCTTCGTCAGGGCCACGGACGCAAACTCTCCTCGCTCGTCAAGCTCCCGAACGAACGTCTGGGCGGCACCGTAGGACCGCGACAAACCTTTGAGTGAGAGGCTCGGCGTCTCTCGGCTCCACAAGCGAGTGATGCGTACATCGGTCGGGGCGCTTTCTCGGATGACGCGCAGAATCGATGGCCAATCCACATGGCGTTCTCCGCTGACCGCCTCATTCATCTGCTCAAGATCGCGCTCGGCCTGTTTGATCTGCCCATCCAGACGGCGGGCTTCCGCCGCTAGCGCGGGGGTCGTGTGGAGTTTCTCGACAAGCCGCCGATGGTCGAGGTCCCGGTGCATCTTCTCGGTCGTTTGGCTCAGGACATAGAGCGTTACCAGCACGGCAAGAAAGATCATCGCCGCCGCCGCGGTCGCCATGAATATGCGCCTGCGGGAGGACCGCATCTGGGTCACGTCACCGGGAAGCAGGTTGATTTTCCAGGCATCGTTATCCGCGTCCAACAATTTTAGAGCCAAGCCAACCGCCACTGCCGATGGCGGTTCGGCCGATGAAAGACACGGTTCTTCTGCCGTCGCCAAGTCAACACCCCTTGAGTCTATCACGGCCAGCGCGTCAATGCCCGTCTCAGCCCTCAGGAACGCCACGGCTTCCGGCGTCATCCAGGCAGCGTCCCGGACAATCACGGTCCCTTGCCACTCCGCGCCGCGCTCGGATGACTCCACGTCGTAATATCGTGTCATCGCTCGGATTTCTTCGGCCAGCCATTGACAGATATGCCGGGCCGCTTCCATTCCCGCCGGGAGGCTCTTGACTCTCGCCAGATCCGCCCTCCCTTTGCGGAACAGGCACGCTGCGAGATAGTGCCCATTGATTTCCACGACAAGTCTCTTATCCGTACGCATGGGAAGGGTCTTTTCACAATCCGCAGCTCGAGCGTACGCCAAGACCACAGGCTCGATGGCTTCCACCGTCAGACCCGCCGCAGCGAAGGCTTTTACCAACATCCGGATCTTGTCTTTTTCCGTTGCTGTTGACAGAATTCGCTTCTGAGAGTCCGTCCCACCAGCAACGGCACAGAAATCGGATACGATGTCCTTGCCCGACAAAGGAACGTACTGTCTGAGCTCTTCCTCTACGAAGTCGCCGACATTGGCCGGCATCTGCTTGGGCATGTCGAGCACCTGCAGCACCAGGGGGCTAACCGACATGCCCGCCGCCGCTTTCATTCTCGGTATTCGGGTGCGTCTCCGGAGTTTGCGAAGCGCTTTCGACAGCGCCTTGACCTCCACAAGACCTCCATCACAGACCACGCCCTGCGGCAGCGATATCGATCCCGCGCGAACCACCTTGTACCCAGACGGATCTTGCGAAATCAGCGCTAGGCTGACCCGGTCTTGACAAACATCGATGCCCAAAGCTGTCCTGGCACGACCCTTCATTCGTTTACCCTCATCGCGTCGATCCTGATCACGTATGGCGGGCCATCCGAGGAGATGGTCAGCTCGGCACGAACGCGAGCGACAAATCCGCGCGACGTCGTGCCGGTGGCCGTAACGCTTGTCCCATCTACCGTGACCGTGTATGAACCGCCGTTGAATGCTTTGTTCGAGAAACCTGTATCCCAGCTCGAATCGGCCCGCAACTGCGCAAGCGCGTCGTTCAGCCCGGCTTCCGCCGTGGCCAACGCCTCGGCACTATAGACATGATTCTGCATCAGCTGTATCTCTTCAGCGTTCATCTGCAGATGCCCCATCACCACAGCGGCCAGCAAAGCGGTTACAAGGACCACCACGAGCAGAACCGAACCGGCTTTGTCCAGGTGTCGTTTCATCAAGCACTCCTACGGCAGCACGGTGCCGGGCGCTGTCGCGCCGTATTCGTAGCAGCCCATGTCCCATCCTTCCCCAACCGGACGGTTGGCCCCATCGCAATCGATGGAGGTAGCACTACTGCCCACGGTTCCGGAATCCACCGCCGGCGCGTCGGACTGCAAGTGGTAGTCCGTCGCGCTCACGAATCGGGGATTTCTGACAATCTCTCCCGTTCCTTTGTTCGTCCCACTGTAATTTCCGGATATGTTCATATTGATATTGTTATACGTGTGGACGATGGAGGCGCCGCCGCCGATCTCAAGTCCATTGCCGTCGTTGTAGACGACAATCGAATTGGTCAGTGTCAGATCTCCCGAATCCTGCTTGATACCGCTGCCGACGTTCCAGGCCAGCGTCGTGTGCCATATCTGAACCGTCGGTGCGCCTTGTTCCAAATAGACCCCGTTATCCTGATTGCTCGGGATCAGGCAATTGGTCACCGTCATCGAGCCTCCCACGACCATCACGCCGGTGCCGGCGTTGTCATGGACGTGACACCTGCCAAGCCCGAGCTGCGCGTTTTCCGCCCGAATCCCCTCTGCGTCGCTGCCATGAATCTCACAGGCCTCGAGCACGCCCCCGGTACTGTCCGCCCAGAAGACTCCGGAACCAGCGGAAATTTCGAAGCCGGTGAAGCGAATGTAATCATCATTGCTGATTTGGAGTCCATACCCCGCTGCATTGACGATCCGCACGGGCCCGACATCGCCCGTTAGCGCGCCGTCAGTGTCGGCGATGAAACGAATGGGCTCCGCGATTGTTCCATCGTTGGCGGGCGCCACCGGCCCTGAGTAGGTTCCCGCGCCCACATAGACGGCGTCGCCGGCCGTCATCGTCAGGGCCGCTTTCTGTATGGTGCACCAGGCGGTTTCGGGCGTCAGGCCGTCCGCCTCATCGTCGCCGGAATCGCGAACGTAGTACGTCGCTCCAGTGACAACGCCATGAGTTCCGGTGGACTGGCCGTTGGTCCGCATAAAGGCGGACGTTGTGAACTGTATGTCACGCCCGGAGGAGGCCGCATTGATGACGGTTAGTTCCGCCTCAACATATCGGATCGAATTCACATCCGTGGTGGGATTCTCGAAGTCATGGCCGCTGTAGCAGGTCAATTGCATCTGACTGACAGGACCGGCAAGATCCGACGGGCTGCCGACCGGCCCGAACTGCACGAAGTTGTCGCCCGCCACGTCATATCGGAAGTTGTTGCCGTCATTGCCCTCAAACACGATGTAGCCCCGGACTTCGCTTACCGGACTCACCTCCGTGATCTTTCTGGCTGTGCTAAGACGCCGGTGGATGTGTTCTGTCAGGACCCTGGCGTTCTGGAGCATCTCACTGTTGCCCGCCTTTGTGTCCCAACTGTTGCGGACCCCGGCAAACAGAGGAAGCAGCGTCCCCACCACGATCAGCATGATCGCGCTGGCAATGACCAACTCCAGAGTGGTCATGCCGGAGCGGCGTTTGTTATGGCTCCAATATCCCATTCTCACACACAATCTTGTCGTTTACCGATGGTAATGTCGGCACGCAACGCGACACCCGTTATGGTGGTTCGACACTCGGGGCGTGAAAAAACGCGACTGCGACAGAACGATCGAAACACACCGATTTGAAAGATCTCGTGGCCTCTTATCGGACGCACGGGCGACCGACTGCATCAGAATTGCCTGCAGGCCGATCGATGTCCCATAATCTAAGACTCACGCGGATCACTCGAAAATCACGTCCGGCTGCCTAAACCAGAATCTCACGACCCCGGCCAGCGCCGCGCAAGGTACGTGCAGAGACGAACCTCGATCTCGTCGGAAGCCAGGAGGCCATCTCCGTTGCGGTCTTGCCCGACCGATACGGTGATTTGCCGCAGACTTGAGTCCTCATCATCGGCTACGCTGGCCAGAAAGCTCCCGTCTAACGCCATCGACGTTCCGGCAAACGAATCATCATAGTGGTAGATCGACCGGGCCTCGATCCGCTCCAACTCCCGCTGTGCAAACATCAGGCTTCGCGTCCTACGTTCGACTGCCCGATCGGTGGTCTGAGCGATCACCAAAGCCTTCAGCACGGGCACAACTGCGATGAGCAACAGGGCCGACGCCACTACCGCTTCAGTGAGCGTCACGCCGGACCGCACGCTCCGGACGCCACTCCGCATCCGGCCGTACCCACCCCTCCAGCCGATCAACTGCCGCCGACGCATTTCACCATCCCCGTCGCCGATATGATCGTGATTGTGAACGCCTTGCCCCCGGCGGAAACCTCGAGTTGCGTGTCGCTTCCATCCTTCAGACTTCCGAGAGGCCCGAACTCAAACCGCTGTCCACCGACACAGCAGACGGTTGCCGGGATATTGTGGCTGACCACGAGAGTGGAATCTTTCAGGTCAACGATCTCGTAGCCGCTGTATGGGCTCGCACCGGTCATCACCAGCGCCAAGCCACTGGTGTTTTGGGCAGCGTCAAGGAGCGCCTGCGAACGGACACGGCGCAGGTCCGTGACTAATTGACGAGCGATGGCGTCGGCCTCTGCACCGCGCACGGCGCCATACTGAAGCCTGGGCACAGCGACACAGGCGAGGATCCCAATGATGAGAACCACCACGACAATCTCCGCCAGGGTGTGTCCGCTTCGCATCGTGACCTCACATGCGCTCACAAGATCAGAGATGGCTGCCGATCTCCGGAGCCACCGTTCTTCCGGTTCCTCTGTTGGCGCGCTTCGTCCCCCCGGGTATGCTGCTCCGAAGGACTAATGCGTGTGATCCGATATGCGATGCGTCGTGGTGTTGTAGCTATACCCGGTCCCATAGGGACATTCAGGCGCACCGTCCGGGAAGAAGTTCGGATCGGTGGTCAGATCCGATAATTGGCTGGGCCAATCGCCTTCGTTCGCATAATACAGCTCAATCTGTGAATTGATCAGATCGACATTTGTCTTGCACGCGTTGATTTTCGCGTTCGTCGCGCCGCCGATGATGCGTGGCACGGCGATGGCGGCCAGCGCGCCAAGGATCATCACCACGACGAGAAGTTCCACCAGGGTAAAGCCCCTCTTGCTGCGCATCATATTCTCCTTGTCCTCAGTGCTATTCGTCCCCAAGTCACCAATGCTATCGGCTCAAATTCGTCTCCGCTTTACAACAACTGCTCCAAACGGACGCGAAAGAGCTATCTACCGTTCCGGCTGTTCCCTCTTGCAGCGTCCGTCACTTGAGGCAGGCCATGTAGTCGAACATCGGGAGATACACACCCATCAGGATCAGACCGATAACGATGCCCATGAGAACAGTCAAAGTCGGCTCGAGCTTCACCAGTAGGGAAGTCGCCAGCCTGTCGGCGTCCTTGTCGAGCAGGTCGGCTGCTTTGCGAAGCATCTCGGAGAGAATCCCGGCCTCTTCGCCGGAAGCGACAAGCTGAACGACCATCGGCGGAAAAATCGGGTGGGCCCGCAGGGATCTGGCGAGCGGCCGACCGGCACGCACCGCCTGCTGAAGATCCGCTGTGATCGCGGAAACTTCCTGATTATGAGCCACATTGCCCGCGGCCTGGAGGGCATCCATCACGGGCACACCTACTGAGATCAGCGTTCCGAGCGTCCGCACAAACTGCGAAACCAGAACGAGCCGGTTCAACGGTCCGAGAAGAGGCAGCCGCATCTTCAGCCGGTCCCAATAAAGTCGCACCTGCGGACGCGCCAAGAGCCTTCGAACGCCCAGGGCCAAACCCGCCGTCAGGGAGATCAGCAGCCACCACCACCCCCTCAGGAACGTGCTGAGGGCCAGCAGCACGCGCGTCGGGCCGGGCAACTCCACATGGAGTTTCCTGTACATCTGTGAGAACATGGGCACCACGAATACCACGAGGCAGGTGACGACAACGGAACAGATGATGCCGACCACGATCGGATAGACAAATGCGGCTCGGGTCTTCTGTCGCAATTCTAACCGCTTCTCCAGGTACTGTGCACTTGCCTCCAGCGATTGGGACAGTTTCCCCGCTGTCTCGCCGGCCTCAACCATGCCGAGAAAGAGATCGGAAAAGACGGTCCGGTGCTGCTCGAAGGCGGATTTGAGGCTGGCGCCCGCCTCCACGCGCCGGCGAACGTCGGCGATCACGGCACGGAACGCGCCGTTGTCTGTCTGTTGTTCGAGCGTTTCCAGGCAGCCTGTGATCGGCAAACCGGCGGAGTACATGCCCGCGAATTTGTAGGCGAAGGAGGCCACGTCACGCTGTCGAACGCGACCTCGCGACGTCGCCGCCTTCCGCTGACGCCGCGCTCGCACGAGCACATATCCCAGCTTGACCAACTCCTTCCGCAGAGAGTCCATGCTCTCCACGTTGCTGTAGATACTGCTGAACTCATTTCCCGCGGCGTCCCGCGCTGTATACTGGTAGACTGCCATCACTCACTCTTAAGATCGACCACACGCATCAGTTCATCCACCGTCGTTGTACCCCGCAGCACTTCGTCCACGGCGTTCGCACGCAGCGTGCGCATGCCCTCCTTCATCGCCTGCTCCCTGATGTGCGTATCGCTGCATCCATCCACGATCATGCGACGAATCCTCAGCGAGATGGGTAGAATCTCGAAGATGGCTTTTCTGCCGTGATAGCCCATTTGGTAACAGTAATGACACCCCCGTCCGCGATACAGCCGGCTCTTGCCCTCCGAGCGAAGACAACCGCCCGGCAGGTTCACCTCTTCCGGACCCGGTTCGTATTCTTCCCGGCATCGCGGACAGATGGTTCGCACGAGACGCTGCGCGACGGTTCCCAGCAGCGCCGAGGCTACGAGGAAAGGGCGCACGCCGAGATGGATCAATCGCGATACGGCCCCGGCGGCGTCGTTGGTGTGCAGTGTGCTCAGGACGAGGTGGCCCGTCAGGGCCGCACTGATTGCAATCTCCGCCGTTTCCAAATCGCGGATTTCCCCGACCAGAATGACATCCGGATCCTGCCGGAGAATGCTCCGCAACGCCGAGGCGAACGTCATGCCGGCCACGGGCCTGACCTGCACCTGCGTGATTCCAGGCAGACGGTACTCCACGGGGTCCTCGACCGTGACAATGTTCCTCTGAGCTGTGTTGACGAGTTGGAGCACGGAATAGAGCGTGGTCGTCTTGCCGCTGCCGGTGGGCCCCGTCAGCAGCAGCATGCCGTGAGGATTCGCCACAAGCTCGCGGAACTTCCGATTGTCCTCGCCAGAGGTCACGACCTCATCGAGCGACCACCGCATGGCGTTCTTGTCGAGGATGCGAAGGACGATCTTCTCACCTCCCACCGCCGGCAGCGACGAGACTCGTAGATCGTATTCCTGGCCCTCGTGGCGTAGTGTGATGTGCCCATCCTGAGGCATCCTCTTTTCCGAGATATCCATCTGGGCCAGGATCTTGATATGCGAGACGACCTCAGCCTGGGCGGAAACGGGAACCTCCACGGCCGGGCGGAGCAAGCCGTCCACACGGTATCGCACCCTCAGCTCCGACGTCTGGGGCTCGAGGTGGATGTCGCTGGCGCGGGCGTCGATGGCCCCCCGAACGATGGATGCAACGAGATTCGTGATGGGGTCGTCGCTCGCGCGAAGCGATCCGTCGAGCGCCTCAGCCGCCTGTTCCATCTCCTGCCCCGCATCGTTCTTCAACCGCATGGAGGCAATGGCTTGTTTGGTGACGCTGGCGACATCGAAATGGTAGTGTATGGCCTGCTGCACGGCCTGTGGTGTCGCGACGGCTGGAATGACGCAATAGCCGGTCTTAAGCTCGACCTCATCGCGTGCCCGAAGGTCCTGCGGCGCACTCATGGCCACGACGAGATGGTTGCCCTCGCGGCGGAGCGGGATCAGGTTGTGGCGGTTGGCCACCTCGTGAGAGATCAGGTAGGCCACCATTGGTTCGATCATCTCGGGCGACAGATTCACAAATTCGATCCTGCTTTCTGCCGCCACGGCCCGAGCGAGCTGCTCGTCATCCACGAGCCGCTCCCGCTTGAGCAGGCCGAGCAGAGTCTCCCGCGTCTGCTGAGACTTCTCGAGCAGGCCGTCCAGATCGTCCGGATCGACAATCTTTTCGTCCAGCAGAAACGCGATTATCGGATCATATCCCTTCACGCAATCGTACCTCAATGCACAACGTCAGATGCTCTATCGACAGATCCGACCCTCCACCTTAGCGATGATGCCTATTGCCCTCGATGCGTGTGATCCCCTGAACGCCATGGTGCGTAGCGAACGCAACGGGCCTCACGATACAGGATTTTTACAGAGGTTTTACAGCACGAGCGTCGGCCACAGTCTATAATTATGATAGGAAGGTACATGATGAACGACGAAACGCACATTCTGATCGTGGAAGACGAGCAGAAGATCCGGTCCGCGCTGCGAGACTTCCTGGAGTACCACGGCTTCCAGGTCAGCGAGGCGGCGGACGGCCCGACCGCCAAACAGCTTGTCGAAGAACGGCAGTTCGACCTGATCCTGCTGGACCTGATGCTGCCGGGGATCACGGGAGAGCAGCTTTGCTCCGGCTGGCGTCAGGGCGGCGTCCAAACGCCCATCATCATGGTGACCGCCAAGGGCCAGGAGAAGGACCGGATCGGGGGGCTCGACCTGGGGGCGGATGATTACATCACGAAACCGTTTTCGCTTGAGGAGATGCTGGCCCGCATTCGGGCGGTGCTCCGCCGAACCGACCCGGGACGGACCGTGGGACAGACGTTCCGATTTGGCGACGTCGACGTCGATGTCCAGATCCTGAAAGTGACGCGAGCGGGCCGTGAGATTGAGATCAGCAAGCGTGAAGCGGCGATCCTCCAGCATTTCGCCGCCAATCCCGGCCGCATCATCAGCCGCGACGAACTCTACAAGCAAGTCTGGAACGAGACACTGACCGACTTGGGCACGCGAACCGTCGATATGCACATCGCCAAGCTCCGGGCGAAAATCGAGATCGACAGCAGCGATCCGAAGATCATTCAGACCGTTCGCGGGGCCGGCTACAAGTACTGCCCCGACGGCAGGTAGATGCGTTGTGTACAAGCGACTTGCCATATTGTCCGCGATCGTACTGGTCGCACTTGCCGGCCTGATGGGCCTGGGCTATCACGCCGTGAGCAAATGGGCCCAGGGGCTCGAAGGCGCACGACTGGGCGAGTTTGCCGAGGTGGCCGAGCAAGTTCGCCAGGACGTCAAGCGCAAGTTGGACGAGTTCATCCGGGTCGAGCAGCAGCGTCCCTATACGGATTATCTCTACTACTACGTCCCGGATACGGTGGTGAGCAACGAGCAGTCACTGCCCCTCCTTCGGTCTCCCCTGGCCGAACAAATGGGCAATAGCCTGGCGTATGGCTACTTTCAGATTGAGCCGGACGACAAGGTCATTACCCCCTACTATCAGGACGAGCAGATACAGGAGGCAAGCTCCGGTGAGCTGCGTCGTGAAGTCCAGGAGCACGTGCTGAACATCCGACAGAATGTCCTGCCCGTCATCGGCGCAAGACGCGAAGCCCTTGCCTGGGCGTCTCCACCCGCGACGGACTTACGCGAAGGCGAGGTGGCCCGCGAACGTGGTGATGCACTCGACGAAGAACAAGCCGACGAGGCCCAACAAATGAAAGGCCTGTCTTCGCGCAGCAAAGCCTATGCGATAGAAAGCCTTCAGCAGAAAGCCCAGACGCCTCAGGTTGTCACACAAGATCGCGCCATCGCATTCTCCAATCAGGCCATCCCACCGTCCCCACAGCAATCGACGGAACCGACGCAAATCTTGCGAGAGCGACAGGCGTCGGCTATGCACGACGAGATCGCCGAGCAAGAACAGACTGGTAGGGTGGGTTCTCAACCCACGCGCCAGGTGCGCTCCGATCAGGGTGAACGCGTGGGTCAAGGACCCACCCTACGGCCATCACAAGCCGAGCAGCAGGTTCAGGTGGTAACAACACCCGTTGAGGAAGAGCACGCGGAGGACGCGAATGTTTCGGACAAGGTCCAGATCCGCATCGAGCCGTTCGTTCCCGTCGTCGTGCCGGGTGGACCCAGCCGGCCGGCCATCTTCGGCGGGCAGGTCTTTCTCCTGCGACACGTCCAAATCGAGGACAGGCATCTGCTCCAGGGTTTTCAACTGGACGAAGAGCGGCTCGTTCGGGAGGTGGAGGAATCGGCTCGACGATTCGTGCGGGAAGGCATGGCATTTGCCTTTCCGCAGCTTCATCGGCAGGACAACGGCTCCGGCCGGGCCGGCGAGAAAACCGCTTACACGGCCATTCTGGATTTCGGCTTCGGCGACTTGATCCTGCATCTCCAGGAACTGGACCCGGCCTGGATCACGAAACGCATCGGGGAGCTTCAACACGTCTATCTAGGTATCATCGCCGTGGTCGCGGTGGCAGCAACGCTGGCCCTGGCGAGTCTCTGGCGCACCGCGCAGGCGCAGGTCGCCCTCGCGAACAAGAAGGACGAGTTCATCTCAGCGGTCTCGCACGAGCTGCGCACGCCGCTGACGTCGATCCGCATGTATGCCGAGATGCTGGAGAACAACTGGTTCACGGCCAAAGAGAAGGCCGCCGAGTACCACAGGAACATCCGGCAGGAAAGCGAGCGGCTCAGCCGGCTGATCGAGAACGTCCTGGATTTCTCCCGGCTCCAGAAGGGCCGCAAGCAATACGATATTCGCCTCGGCGACCTCAACCGGTGCGTCACCGACGTGGTGACCGTGATGAGGCCATACGCCGCCGAGCACGGGTTCGCCATCGAGACGGACCTCGCATCGCTTGAATCGACGGCCTTCGACCGCGACGCTGTGGTGCAGATTGTGGTGAACCTGCTGGATAACGCCGTCAAATACGCCCGATCGGCAACGGATAAGACCATCCTCGTCCGCACTCAAAGCATGGATGGATTCACAATCATCGAGGTTGAGGACCACGGCCCGGGCGTGCCGCACCGGCAGCAAAAGAAGATCTTCGACGAATTCTATCGCCACATCCACGACGCCCCCCAGGGCTCTGAGGCCGCTGGCCAGACCCCCGGCACCGGACTCGGGCTCACGCTCGTCAAGCGCTTTGCCGAAGCGCATCACGGGCATGTCGAATTCGTCCCGGCCCAACCCTCCGGCAGCATTTTCCGAGTCGCCCTGGCCATCCACGCGTAGTCGCGATACCGGCTCGCGCCCGGCACTCCTGAGTCAGCCCTTTTTACACATCTTTTACAGTCTCGCATCAATTTGCGGGGCGATAGCCTTTTTACATTCTATTTACAAATCAAGAGTTTCTCGGTGCAGTATAATATATATGTGAATCGGCCGAATCATACACTTTGTTATGGAGGTTCAGAGATGAGCAGATCGAAACACATCGCAATCGCCATCGTGGCTGTAGCGTTGTGGAGTCTGTGCCACCCGGTCTTCGGACAAATGCGGCACATCGCGGTGCGGCCGCCTGCGTCCAACGTGATTGTGCCGCAGGGCCGCACATGGGCCTTCGCCCCGGACCGCCGGGAAGCCATCGCGATCACCGCCGTGCACGTGCGGCTCGACATCGTGGAATCCATGGCCACAACCACGATCGAAATCCACCTGGAGAACAAGACGAACCGGCGGCAAGAGGCGGAGCTTGTCGTCCCGGTGCCCGATGGGGCCGTCGTGCGAGGTTTTGCCTACGACGGCCCTCATGGAGAGATCACCGCCGAAGTGCTGCCGCGAGAGGACGCCCGGCGGATCTATGAGAGCCTGGTAGCGAAGATCCGGGACCCGGCCCTCGTGGAGTTCATCGGGTACAACCTGATTCGTTCGAGCGTCTTTCCAATCGAGGCCCGCGGCAAACAGAAGTTGCGACTGACGTACGAGCACCTGCTCGAAGTTGATGGTGCCCGCGTGGACTACGTTCTGCCTCGGACGGAGTCGCTGGAGTACGCCGTTCCGTGGAAAGTCAGCGGAACGATCAAGGCCAAACGTCCGATCTCGACCGTGTACTCCCCGAGCCACAAGCTCGAGATCGAGCGGAGCAGCGACAGAGAGATCCGTGTGAAGATCGCCACGGAGGCCACGCAGGAACCCGGGCCGTTCCGCCTGTCGTACCTGCTCCAGGAAGACGGCGTCACGGCGTCGATGTTCGCCTATCCCGATGCGAGCACGGGCGGCGGCTATTTTCTACTCTTGGCCGGGCTGCCGCCCAAGGCCCCGAGCGAGGATGAATCCATCATCAAACGCGAGGTGACGCTCGTCATCGACCGTTCCGGCAGCATGAGGAACGAGAAGATCGACCAGACCAAGGAAGCCGCCCTGCAGATCCTCGCGGCCCTGCGACCGGGCGAAGCCTTCAACGTCATCCTCTACAACAACACGGTGCAATGGTTCTCGGAAAAGCCCGTGGTCAAAACGCCGGAAACGGAGCGTGCGGCCCGCCGATACATCGAGGGTGTCACCGTCGCGGGCGGAACCAACATCCACGCCGCTCTCGTCGCTGCCTTGCAGCAACCGCCGACCGAAGGCATGCTTCCGATCGTACTGTTCCTGACGGACGGATTGCCGACCGTCGGACAAACCTCCGAGCTGGCGATCCGCGAGCTGGTCGTCAAGTCGAATCCGCATAAGCGGCGCGTCTTTACGTTCGGCGTCGGGTTCGACGTCAACGCGCCGCTGCTGGAGAAGGTCGCCTCGGAGTCGCGCGGACGGGCCGAATTCGTCCTGCCCAAGGAAGACGTCGAGGCCAAGGTGGGCAAGGTCTTTGCACAGCTGGCCGGGCCGGTCCTGGCCGAACCCAAGCTGCGCGTCATGGATCCGGATGGCGGCCCGGCCCTGGGACGCACACGAGACATCCTGCCGGAGAAACTGCCCGACCTCTTCGAAGGCGACCGCATGGTCCTTCTGGGCCAATACGTCGGCGATGAGCCCATCGCATTTGAGCTCACGGGCCAATACCTGGGCAAGCAGCGCACCTTCCGATTCCAGTTCGACTTCGACCAGGCCAGCACCCGGAATGGATTCGTGCCCCGTCTGTGGGCGAGCCGCAAGATCGGCGAGCTGATTGACACAGTCCGGCAGATGGGAGCCGACCCCTCGGCCTCCACGCAAGACCCGAAGGTCAAGGAACTGGTTGATGAGATCGTCCGCCTCTCCACACAATTCGGGATTCTCACGGAGTACACGGCTTTTCTCGCCCGGGAGGGAACGAATCTCGAGGATGCTCATGGCGTGCGTCGCGAGGCCGAAGAGGCCTTGTCGAGCCGCGCGATGCGAACTCGTTCCGGCATGGCCGCCGTCAATCAGAGTCTCAACAGCGTCCGGCAGAAAGCCCAGAGTGAGCTCAACTATCGGAATACGTTCTATGATGAGCAGCTCAACGAGGTGGCCATCAGCACGGTCCAGCAGATCAACGACACGACCTACTATCGCCGAGGGCGTCGGTGGATTGACGGCAGGCTGATCCGCCGGGAGAACCAGCCCGAACCGACGCGTATCATCGCCTTCGGGTCCAAGGAGTTCTTCGATCTGGCCCAAAGGCTGGCCACAGAAAACCGACAAGGCAGCATCGCCATGAGGGGGGATGTCCTTCTGATGATCGATGGTGACGCGGTGCTCATCCAGGTGCCGAACAACAATTGAAAACCCGTACCCAAACGAAAGGAGCAAGAGCCATGAGTAAGTCGAAACCGATCATCTGTATCCTTGCGACGACGATCTTCGTGTGTGTTTCCGCCTTGCTTGCCGCCGAAGCCCCGGGGCAACCGGTCGAGGTGGAGCCGGTCGTGGAGGTCCCGCCGGAAGCCGACCAGCCGCTCGTGCAAATGGCCATTCTCCTGGACACCAGCGGCAGCATGTCCGGGCTCATCGACCAGGCAAGAACCGAACTCTGGTCGATCGTCAACGAGTTCGTCTTCGCCCACAGGAACGGCCGCCGGCCGGAGTTGCAGGTGGCCCTGTACGAGTATGGCAAGAGCGTTCTGCCCGCCGAGGCCGGTTACATCCGACGGATCGTGCCCCTGACGACGGACCTGGACAAGATCTCCGAAGAGCTCTTCGCGCTGACCACGAACGGCGGGGCCGAGTATTGCGGCTGGGTGATCCGGGAGGCCGTGAAAGGACTCCAATGGAGCGATTCGCCGGACGATCTGAAGGTGATCTTCATCGCTGGCAACGAGCCCTTCACGCAGGGACCGGTAGGCTACAAGGAGGCCTGTGGCACCGCGGCGGCCAAAGGCATCATCATCAACACCATTCACTGCGGGTCCGAGCAGGACGGGATCAACGGGAAGTGGAAGGACGGGGCCGTCCTCGCCGACGGCCGGTATCTCTGCATCGATCACAACCGACAGGTGGTCCACGTGGCGGCGCCGCAGGACAGCGAGATCGCTGAGCTTGGGGCCAGGCTGAATGAAACGTATGTTGCCTTCGGCACCGAGGGCGGAACCGCGCGAGAACGCCAGGCGGAGCAGGACAAGAACGCCAGACAAGCGAGTGCTGAAGCGGCGGTCCAGCGGGCCGTGACCAAGTCATCGGCCAACTACAGCAACACGGGCTGGGACCTGGTCGACGCCGTGCAGGCCGGGCAGATCGATCTGGACAAGATCAAGCGTGAGGACCTGCCCAAGAACATGCAGAGCATGAGCGCAAAGGAACGAGCGGCCTATGTGGAGGGCCAGGCCCAACAGCGGGCACAGATCCAGGCGAAGATCCAGCAGCTCAACGAGCAACGGAAGGCCTATGTCGCAGAGGAAATGAAGAAAAGACAGGGCAAAGGCCAGACACTCGGCTCCGTCATCCAACAGGCCGTTCGCACTCAGGCGCAGGAAAAGAACTATACCCTCGAATCTCCGGATGATTCGTCTTGCGAAACCTCAAGCGACTCTGAGGAGTAATCCCACCATCTAGGCGCCGGTCGACCCCACGTTGTCGGCCCAAGCCGGAATCACCGACCGAGAAGACGGCGACGTCCCAGTGAGGGGCGTCGCCTGTGCTTCTTGGGCTTTCGACGGAAAACGTGGCTTGGCCTCAGGGGCGGCGCGGCCAACGGGGAAAAGGCTGCCAACGGTCTGCGCTCGTGACGAATGGCGTTCCCTCCCGACAGCACCCAGCACCAACCCTCCGGCAGTCCGGTAATCCAGCGCGCGATCTCTGGCGTTTTTTCCTTGACCTTTCACCATAGAGGCGGTTGAATGAGGGGCTATCTGCCGTTTGCCGAATGGGACGTTAGGACTCGGGGGCGGCAAGAGTTGCATCCATGTGAATCGCCTGGAGACCAGATCCCGCCATCGACAGCCGGGACCCGGATACATCAGGCAATGACAGGTGCCCTGTGGAAGAGAAACGTGCACGAGTAGGACTGGTTGGATTTGGCACGGTCGGCAGCGGTGTCGCCAGGCTGATCCTGGAAGACGCTGACGCCATCGCGGCGAAAACGGGCGTACGACTGGAGCTGGCCTGTGTGGTGGACACGGATACGGACAGGCCACGCCCCACGCAAGTGCCCGAGGGCGTACTGACCAGCGACCTGAACCGGCTCCTCGCCGACAACAGCATTGGCGTCGGCGTGGAATTGGTCGGCGGCACCGGCGTGGCCAGGGATATTCAACTCAGCATGCTCCGCGCGGGCAAAGACGTGGTTACGGCCAACAAGGCACTGTTGGCGGAGCATGGGGGCGAGTTGTTCCGCGTGGCGAAGGAGCACGGCCGATGCATCGCATTCGAGGCCACTTGTGCCGGCGGGATTCCGATCGTTGGGGCCATTCGCACGGGGCTTTCCGCCAACCAAATCACGGCCATGTACGGCATCGTCAACGGCACCTGCAATTACATCCTTTCTGACATGAGCATGAAGGATAAGGAGTTCTCACAGGCGCTGGCCGAGGCCCAGAAACGTGGTTTTGCCGAGGCCGACCCGACGCTCGACCTCAGCGGCGGCGACAGCGCCCACAAGCTGGCCATCCTCGCCTCAATGGCTTTCGGCTGTGAGATCACCCTTGAGGATATCTTCGTTGAAGGAATCGACGGGATCGCCAAGGCCGACATTCGATACGGGGCAGAGATGGGCTACTGCCTTAAACTGCTGGCGATCGCGCAGAGGAACGAGGAAGGCAGGATATCCCTGCGGGTCCATCCCTCGTTCATCCGGTCCGACATCTCTCTGGCGCGGGTGAATGGCTCGTTCAATGCGATCAGCATCTTCGGCGGTGCGGTCGGCGAGACCTTGTATTATGGGCGCGGCGCCGGCATGATGCCCACGGCCAGTGCCGTCGTCGCCGATATCATCGACGTGGTCCTGGGCAATTCGCGGACCACCTTCGAGCACCTGCGATTGAGGCCCCGCAACGAAGTTGAGCCACTGATTGAGAAGGTTGATGATTCCATCAGCCGGTTCTACATCCGGGTGATGGCGAAAGACGAGCCGGGCGTGGTGGCTCGTTATGGAAAGATCCTCGGCGACCATCAGATCAGCATTTCTGGAGCCCTTCAGCACGAGGGGATGGGGCCGGGAAACACGGTGCCGGTCGTCATAACGACCCACAAGACGCAGGAAAGAAACATGACGGCCGCATTAGCGGAACTGTCGAAACTGGATATTATCAGCGGCAAGCCCGTACGCATCCGGATTGTCGATATTCCCGAGGACAAAGACACGTAGCATGGCAAAGTATGCGATCATCGTGCCGGACGGCGCGGCGGACGAGCCTCTCGAAGAGTTCGGCGGTAAGACACCTCTGGAAGCGGCCGAGACGCCCAACATAGATCGGATCAGTGCCGAAGGCCGACAGGGTCTCGTGCGCACCGTCCCGGAAGGGTGCGAACCGGGCAGCGACGTCGCCCAGATGAGCCTCCTGGGGTATGATCCACTCCGCTACTATAGTGGACGGGCGCCGATCGAGGCGGCCGCCCGCGACATCCGGCTCGGACTGGAGGACTGGGTCTTCCGCTGCAATCTCGTGACCATCGCAGACGGCGCCATGGCCGACCACAGTGCGGGGCATATTTCTTCTGAAGAGGCAGGCAGTCTGATCGAGCAGTTGCAGAGCCATATCAGCGACGAGCGTATCCGCCTGCACACGGGCGTCAGTTACCGGCATCTGCTCGTCTTCAAGGGCTTGGAGTTCGACGTTCGCACCTATCCGCCGCACGACCACATTGGAAAACCCGTCGACAAGATCCTACCACGCGGCAAGGGAGCCGATCTGCTGATCCAGTTGATGAATCAATCCCAGCAACTGTTCGCCGACCACGAAATCAACCGGGTGAGGCAGGATCTCGGCGAGAACCAGGTGAGTTCGATCTGGCTCTGGGGCCAGGGCAAGCAGGCCCGGCTGGACAGTTTCCGCAAACGCTTCGGGCCCACAGGGGCGGCCATCACAGCCGTGGACCTCGTCCGAGGGCTCGCGAAGCTGGTGGGGTTCGACCTGATTGAAGTACCCGGCGCGACGGGATTCACCGATACGAACTACGAGGGCAAAGGCTTGGCGGCCGTTGAGGCGCTGGCGGAGTACGATCTGGTCTTCGTCCACGTCGAAGCTCCGGACGAGGCCTCGCATGAGGGCAACGCCGAGGCGAAGAAGACGGCCATCGAACACGTGGACAGTCTCGTCGTAGGTCCAATTCTGGAGGCCCTTGAGGGCACCGAAAACTGGCGTATCCTGGTGCTGCCGGACCATCCGACGCCCGTTCACAGCGGTGCGCATTCGGCTACGCCGGTCCCCTTCGCGATGGCAGGAACAGGGGTAACCGGAATCCTGCACATGGGTTTCGGCGAGACGAATGCGGCCAAATCCGGCTTTCGCATTGAGAATGGATGCGAGCTGATGGAATATTTCCTGAAGAGTGGAGGCAATTGACGGCCGCAGATACGGCCCATACACTCAGTCATTTGTAAGGATGGCAAAACAACTATGGCAGTGATCGTTCAGAAATTCGGTGGCACGTCGGTGGCAAACGCGGAGAAGATTCGCCGCGCAGCCCAGCGGATCATCGAAAGGAAACAGGCCGGCTATCAGGTCGTCGTCGTGGCCTCCGCACGGGGACACCAGACGGATGAGCTCGTCCGCGACGCGCTCGAGCTCAACCCCAACCCCCCGAAGCGGGAAATGGACCAATTGTTGAGCACCGGCGAGCAGCAGACCGTCTCGCTGCTGGCAATGACGCTCGACGCTATGGGCCATGAGGCGACCAGCTTCACCGGCACGCAGATTCGCATGTTGACCGATGGCGTCTACAGCAAGGCCCAGATCAAGAGCATCGACTCCGAGTGCATCCGCCAAGAATTGGATCGCGGGCGGGTCGTCACCGTCGCCGGGTTCCAGGGTGTCGATGAGCATGGAAACGTAACCACTCTCGGGCGGGGCGGCTCCGATACGAGCGCGGTGGCGCTCGCGGCGGCGCTGAAGGCCGAGGAGTGTGAGATCTTTACCGACGTGGACGGCGTGTATACGACGGACCCGAGGATCTTCAAGAGCGCCGTGATGCTGCAAGAAATCAGCTACGACGAGATGCTGGAGATGGCCAGCCTCGGAGCCGGCGTGATGCACATCCGCTCCATCTCGGTCGGCAAGCGGTACAATGTCAGAATCCACGTCAGAAACAGCGGAACCGATAACCCGGGAACGATCATAACTCACGAGGTGCCTCAGATGGAAGGTGTTCTTGTCTCCGGTGCGACAATCCAAAAAGATATAGCGAAGATCGGGCTGGTTGGTATCCCCAACGTTCCAGGCACGGCGGCGCGGGTGTTTGCCCGCCTGGCGGAAGCGAAAGTCGTTGTGCAGGATATCATTCAAACGGAAATCGGCCCAGAGAAAGCGAACCTGTCCTTCATGGTTGCCATACCGGATCTGAGCGCCGCGACGGAAGTCGCTGAGCAATTCAAGACGGAGTTCAACTGTGACAGTATCTTCGTGCGGGAGGACATCGCGCTGGTCTCGGTGATCGGCGTCGGCATGCGGTCCCAATACGGCGTGGCGGAAACGATGTTCAACGCGCTGGCCAAGGCGAAAGTCAACATCGACTCGATCACCACGAGTGAGATCCGGATCAGTTGTGCCGTGGATCGCAGCGATGTGGAGCGGGCGCTCGAAGCGGTTTGCCTTGTGTTCGAGCTGGACCGACCGGCGCGGCAGCGCACGGCCAGGACCTGATCGGGAGCCCGGAGGGTGACCGGCCGACGGAGGAAAACCCGCGCGATCAATAGACGCAAACGAGCCGTCCTGATTGGCTCTTGTCTGATCGGGACGGCTTTCCTCATCTGGCTGGACCGGGATGTCGTTGCACCGCAGTGGCTGCATGCGTCCGCTCGCAGCGCGCAAGCCGTCAGGACAGACCCGGCCCGGTATCAGGGCAAGAGCTTCCGCGTCGTCAGGGTCGTCGATGGCGACACACTTCATCTTGCCGCTCCGGACTCGACCGATGCAGTGACCAAGGTCAGGCTTCTGGGGATTGACGCTCCCGAGATAGCGACGCATGCGGAAGATCGCATGTATTTCGCGCAAGAGGCGACCGCATTTGCTGAACGGCTGGTTTGCGATGGGCAGGTGACGGTCTATCTCGACGAGCGGTCGGGAAGTCGGGATCGCTACGGAAGACTGCTCGCCTATATCGAACTGGCGGATGGAAGCTTCCTCAACGAAGATCTTCTTCTGGAAGGTTATGCATACGCCGACCTGCGATTCCGGCACAGCTACTATCAGAAGTACCAGCAGTTGGAAGCCAGTGCCCGGGCCCTCCGAGCAGGCCTGTGGGCGGATGTAAAGGCCGACCAACTGCCGCCGTGGCTCCAACGAATGCGACCCGACCTTCGGCTTGGCCACTGATGCGCCCGGCGTCCTCCGCACCGATTCGGCCCAAGACCACACACGCAAACAGCCCCACTTACAGGTCGTATTCCTTGATCTTGCGGTAGAGGGTCCGCTCGCCGATGCCGAGAATCTTGGCGGCCTTCTCACGATTCCCTTGGGTCCTCGCCAGTGTATCGGCGATCGCCTTCTTCTCGAGTTCATTCAAAGAAACGCCCGCCAGACTTGCCGGCGTCGCACTGTCGCCCATCAGTTGCCGGCGTTGTGAAATCTCGGGAGGGACATCCCGGACATCAATCCGGTCACCATCGCACATAACGACCATCGTCCGGATGGCATTCCTAAGCTGGCGGATGTTGCCCGGCCATTCATGGCCGACGAGCACGCTCATTGCGGCATCCGTGATGCCCGTGACGTTCAGGCCCGTCTCTCCGACCGCCTCCCGCAGGAAATGCTCCGCCAGGATCGGGATGTCCTCCGGCCTCTCCCGAAGCGCCGGCAGGACGATATTCACGCCCCGGATGCGAAAGTAGAGGTCCTCGCGAAACTCATTCTGCTCGACACGTTTCGTCAGGTTCTGATTGGTCGCGCTGATGATGCGGACCTCTACCACGGTGGCCTTGTTCGATCCGACCGGCACGACGACGCCATCCTCAATGACCCGCAGGAGCTTCGCCTGCATCGTCAACGGCATATCTCCGATTTCATCGAGGAAGAGCGTCCCTTTGTCCGCAACTTCAAAGAGCCCTTTGCGATCGGTGCTGGCGCCGGTAAAGGCGCCTTTCACATGTCCGAACAGCTCGCTTTCGAGCAGCGTCTCGGACAGCCCCGCGCAGTTGACCGGTTTGAATGGCTTATCGCGCCGCTGCGAGTTGTTGTGGATGGCCCGAGCGAGGAGCTCCTTGCCCGTGCCGGAAGGGCCCTCAATCAGGACGGAGATATTCGTCGGGGCCACCCGGCGAACGACTTCAAAGAGTCCCCGCATGGCGGCACTGGTCCCCTTGATGCCCTCGAAGACAAACGAGTCCTGCTCTTCCTCCGCTTCGCCTTGCCTCCCGTGGGCGGCCGCGGCCTTTCGGGCCGCCTGCTCCACGAGCGTTCGGAGTTGATCGACATCGAGCGGCTTAACGAGATAGTCAAACGCCCCCTGCCGGATGGCCTCCTTGCAGTTCTCAATCGTGGCGTAGGCCGTGATCAGGATCACTTCGGTGGCATCGCTGTTCTGCCGGGCCCTGCGAAGGACGTCCAGGCCGTCCACCTGCCCGTCCAGCTTCAAATCCGTGACCACAACATCAATCCGCTGATTCTGCAACACCTCGATCGCGTGCTCGCCCGTGTAGACGGCAAGCGCCTTGACCGACAGCCTCCCGAGGGCCTCCACGATCCCGTCGGCATGGTCCCGCTCGTCATCCACAACCAGAACGACCGGCTGTTGCTCTGTTCTACGGCTACTCAAGATTTCACCTGTCAACCGCCTTCAAGATCATGCTCTCGCGTCCGAATTGCAGCGCCGGCATGCGCCCTCATACGCGGCGGCAGACAACCGCCCCCGCTCTTCCGCCCCGGAACTGACGCGACCCGGATTGTACGAGAAATCTGCCCGTTCATCAAGGGATGACTACGGAGTGCCCCCGCACTTCCTGGTCGGCCCCTGGCACGTCATGCCCAATCCCCAATCAGCTAAGAGCCGGCTGAAGCCCCCCATTTTTGCATGACCAAGAGAATCCGCTCGTAAGACGAGCAGGCGGCTAACACGATCGACGTAGCCAACAGAACAAGCGTCAGCCCCAAGATCGTGAGCACGACCACAGTGGTAACGCGATGCAGAAGTGACAACCAGGCGGGCATGTCTCCCCCGGCGGCAAACGAATTGCCCGCCCCGGCCGAGAAGTCTTTTCGCCGACAAATAAACGCGCAACATCGACGGATGCAGGCAGACACCATTGCCGTCAATACAGTCATCACTCTCCACCTCCCTGCCCATCTATCCTTTCTTTCCGATGCCCCACCAGCATCAGTTTCGGCATATTCTCACCGGCCTTTGGCGCATGTCAAGATGGGAGATTACTGATTCTCACCTTTTGCCGGGCGGCAGGTACAAGACGTGGTTCCTTTGCGAATCCCGCCGAAACGGGTGCTCCGGCACATTTGCCATATGCCCGGGGCGCTGAACCTCGAGGGTCGCCTCTGGTTCTCCGGACCCGAAAAGCCAATCACCAAATTCTGGTCGGGGATTCCCTGGACTTGCAAAAAGAGGCCAAACCTGTATAATAGAATTCAGCCAAGCCCCTGGGCGACCGTTCGCTATCTCTTCCATTTCTCATGTCCGGGGGCTTCTTTTCTCTAAGCCATTGATTTGTCAGGCCTTACAGTTCACTTGCCCCCGTGCGGATGCCCAATCTCAGATCCGTGCCGGCCCAGACGGCCAGCCTCTTCGCCGGATGTTTACCGCGCAACTGTGACTTGGCAATACGGGAAAATACGTATTTTTTAAGATTCTCAACCTAAAGAACGACGTTAAACAGCGATACTGCCTGATCGGGCGCGCAGATCCAGTGCCACAACCTCATGGTCGAGAAGGGACGGCACGGACAGCGAAACGACCCGACCGTCGATTTCGCAGTCCGCGACCGTATCCCTGACCAGAAGACGCGCCTTTTCTACGCCTGCATCCTCCGGCAGTCGAATCCGAACTCTCTGCTCGCCCGCTGGAATCAACTCGCGGAACGGCCCCTTCATCATCATCGGATTTGTCAGGTTGACCAAGTGAACCGTCATGAACTGCTTCTGCCGCCAGACGGTAACGTCGAGGACTCCCCGGCCCGTCACTTGGACGGACGGCTCCTCATTGATCGCCCAGCGGATGATATTGCGCAGCAGCCGGCCGTGATCGGCATTCATGATCTGCCAGAACGTACGGTCGATATCCCACGGAATGTAGGCGATCCGACTGTCGCCTGCCTGCTGTAAGTACACCTCCCGCGTATCCGTTTCCGGCCTCCGGGGATACACATGTTCCATCGGCAGGTCCGGATAGCTGGGAATCAGCGTCACCGGCGAGGGACAGTCCGCTCGCGGCTCGACCTCCAGCCGCCAGATGCCATTGATGATCCGGTACGCATCCTCCAGACCGCCCAGGACCGGATGGAACCGCCCTGTCGAGTCGCTTCTGAGCCTCAGGTAGGAGTTCTTCATGGGCCCTTCCACCCTGTCACGGAAGGAGACCCCAAAGAGGTCTGCCAGGCCGAAATCCTCTCGCCGTTGCCCCTGTTCGTCGTACAACGACGTCTCAAAGGTTGCCATCAGACTGCCGCCTCGTCGCACGAATTGCCGGAGCTGCTCGCACTGCATCTCCGAGAGAGCGGCCACATTCGGCAAAATCAGCAGCTTGAACGGCTTGAGATGATCGGCATCGAGTAATTGGTCGTTGACCATCTCGAACGGCACACGCGCCTCGATGAGGGCGTGGTACATCCCCAGCTCATGTCCGCCGCTTCGTTCCTGCCACCGCCGGCCGCCATAGTGCCGCTCCGTCTGCTCCGAATAGACCATCGCCACCCGAGCCAGAGGTGCCGTATTCCTCAGATACCGCTCCCAGCGGTGGTGCCATTGATAGACCTCCTCAACGACCTTAAGCCACCGCTTGTCATAGATCACGCCGCCGAATTTGACAAACCACGGCCGCATGTTGTTCGCGATGCCTTCCGCCACCCAGACGCGGATCTCGGCCTCGCTCTGCACGGAGTCCTTCCAGCGGTAGGCTTCCTCCAGACCGATACTGAAGATGCCGCCGAGCGGTTTCATGCCCATCGTCGCACGGAGTTCCTTCGCCCGTTTGCCGTTCGACCATGGCGGGATCACGCCGCTTCGGCCCTGATGGTCCGTGAAGAAAATGTCGGATAGTCTGCCTGTCACGACGTTGTCCGGAAAGCCGTTTGGAATATATCGCGCGGCCGGTCTGACCTCGCGGATGGTTCGGTCCCACAGGAACCAGAGTTCCTTCAGTCGCTCCATTCGCCACTGGGCGTATTTGCGGTAGGTCGGATCGTGACGGTCATTGGTGCGCGGCAAATCCAGTCCGCAAAATGACCTGAAGTTCCGAATGCAGTGCTCACAATAGCAGGTCCCGTGCCCCGCCCAGCGATTGGAGAAGATGCCATCCACGCCGTACAATTCCGTGATTTCCCTGTGAACCTGGGTCATGAACTCGAAGTTATACGGCCCGAGCGCGCAGGTAACCCACAATTCCGGGTTTGCCCAATGGCGTCGCTGCCGCCCTTGGGCATCGACGGCAATCCAATCGCGATGGGCCTGATGGACGTTGTCCCAGGTGGCGTGCGGGTCCGTCCGGGCGATCACCGCCATATCCATCTTGCGGCAGCCGCGCACCAGGTAGCCGAATGGGTCAGAATCGCCGAGCCAGGCGCTCCGGTGGTGAAGAGGAACTTTCGTCGGATAGTAGGCGACGGCCCCGCCCGCGCTCAGGCAGGCACCGTCCGCGTGCACGCGTTTGAAATACGTTAGCCAGAAATCCGGGTCGAACCGGCCCGGATCGTTCTCCACGAGGACCAACTGCGCCCAGCGCATCGGACGGTCAAACCACTGTTCTTCGTCTCTTGCCGCGGCTTGCCACGGCGCTCCCAGAATGGCGAATGCACCGGCCGCCGCCGTGGTCTGCAGGAACTCTCTTCGTTTCATGTTTACTCCCTGATGCTGAGCGGCGCCGAAGGATTCGGACGCCGAGTGGAAAGTGCCCATCACGACACGCCGTTGCATGGACCCTGCACCGTCCATGTGTCACGAAGGAAGCATTTGCAGGATCAGATCGTAGATGCCGAACCCGATACAGATCAGGCCAACAGCGAGACAGACAAACGCAAACAAATTGATGGCTGCGGCAATAAAGCCCGCCTCAAAGTAAGGCGAGCCGGCGAACCGTCTCTGGATCGCCAGTCCAATGGCGTAGGCAGGATAGGCGATTCCCAGAACGCCCAGACCCGTCAGGAAACTCCTGAGCGCATCTTTGAAGAGAGGTACGCCCGGCGCAGGCAGGACGGCAACAACCACAAAGCATGTCACCGCCACGGCAAGCGCGACTCCCATCGCGACCAGCACACGCGTCCGAATGAACGGTCTCTGCTTCATTGCATTCTGCGGATCCGGACCTCAGTCTTGTCCGAGTCCTTGAGGAGTTCGACCAGCTCGTTCGGGTCCGTCCGGCCGTAATGATATGGATACAGAATCTTGGGCTCGAACGTTTTCGCGGCGTCGGCGACCATTTCAGGCGTCATGGTGTACGGCAGATTCATCGGCAGAAAGGCGACATCGATCTTCTTCAACTGCGTCATTTCGGGGATGTTCTCCGTATCGCCCGCCACGTACACTCGAGTCTTGTCGAAATTCACCACATAGCCATTGCCGCGACCCTTCGGATGGAACGGCTGGCCGTTTGACCGCTTGTGCACGATATTGTAGGCGGGCACGGCCTCGATCTTCAGTCCGCCAACGGTCTGCACATCGCCGTTCTTCATCACCACGCCTCCCGGGACCTTCTCGGCGCACGCCTTGGTCAGCACGACCTTCGTCTGTTCCTTTTGCAACACGCCGAGGGCCTTGGGGTCGAGGTGATCCCCATGCTCGTGCGTGATGAGCACAAGATCCGCCTTTGGTAGCTTCGAATAGTCGGCCTCCCGGCTCACCGGATCGACATGAACGACCTTGTCCAGGTAGTCGAACATGAGTGTCCCATGGCCGATGAACGTGATTCGCAGTTCGCCGCTCTCCGTCTTGATGACATCGGTTTCGAATTGCTTCTCCGCGTCCGCCGGACGCCCCGGCGCTGCAGCGACGAGCACAATCAGCAAGCCTGCCACCGTCAATCCAGGGACTTTCCCGATACCGATCATAATCTGCCTCCTTTTCATGTCCGGAGCCGGCTTATGTGCCGGCCGCCGCCGCGGCAAGGCCGGCCGGCTCTTCTTCGTGACCGATTTCACCCTCCACCGTGGCGAAGAGCCCGAGCCAGACGAGCAACCGCCGCACATCATCAGCTATCATGTATAGACACGGCACAATAATCAAGGAGATCGTGGTGGCGAACAGAATACCGTAGCCCAGCGAAATCGCCATGGGAATCATGAAACGCGCCTGACGCGAAGTCTCGAAGATCATCGGCGCCAAACCGCCGAAGGTGGTCAGCGTCGTCAGCAGGATCGGGCGGAAACGCCGTTTGCCGGCTTGCACGATCGCCTCGTAGGCGGAAAGCCCCTCCCGCTTCCGTCGATTCGAGAAATCGAGCAGGACCAGCGAATCGTTCACCACGACGCCGCAGAGCGCGACGATCCCCATCATGCTCATCAGGCTCACGGCATAGCCCATGATGACGTGCCCCAGCACGGCGCCGACGATCCCGAACGGAATCGCGATCATCACAATGATCGGCTGGTAGTAGCTGCGGAACGGAATCGCCAGCATGGCATAGATAGCGAACAGCGCCAACAGCAGACCACTGAAGAGTTTCGCCGTGCTCTCCATCATATCCTGCTGCCGGCCTTCCCACGCATAGGACAGGCCGGGGAAATCCCTCAACAGTTGTGGCAGGATCTCCGCTGCGAGCGTCGCCTGCACCTGGCTGGTCTGCGAGATTGGCTCGACGTTCGCCGTGACGGTCACGGTCCGTCGGCCGTTTCGACGGTTGATCACCGTATACGAGCGGCCGCGCTCGACCTGCGCGATCTGGGCCAGAGGCACATCCCTGCCCCGTGGTGTGCGAACGAGCAGACGCTCGAGGTCGTACTGGCGAACGCGCTGCTCGCGGGGCAGACGCACCTTGACGCGGACCTCATTGCGCCCGCGCTGCTGGCGCACGGCCTGGGCCCCGTAGAAGGCATTTCGCAGTTGACGGGCCAGCGTCTGCTGCGTGAGGCCCAGACTATGCCCCTCCTCGGTCAGGCTGAAATCCAACTGGCGTTTGCCGGGAGTATACCCGTCGTCGATATCCCGGACGTTCGAGAAATCCGCGAGGGAGGCGGCCAGGGCCTCACCGGCGCGTTCGAGCACGTCGATTCTACGGTGACTCAGTTCGACCGTCAGGGCGGCGCCACGACCAGGACCACCTCTGTCGGCCTCGAAACGCAAGCTCTCAAGCCCCGCAATCGGCCCTACCCGTTGCCGCCACTGGTTCGTCATCTCCGTCGTACTGATCGGACGGATATCGGGACCGGTCAGATAGACCCGGATCTGGACCTCGTTCTCTCGAATCATCGCAAAGATGCCCTCGACCAGCCGCTCGCCTCCGTTGTCTTGGGCGGTCGCCTCGGCGGCCTCGCGTAACCGCGTGGCCACCTGCTCGACTTTGGACAGCGGCGAGCCGTAGGGCAAAGTGGCTGTCACAACCGATGTGTCCGACTCCACTCGCGGCATCAGGATGACGCCGATACGTCCGCTGTTGACGTAGCCAAGGATGAAGATCAGCACAGCCACGGCAAGCGCAATCGTAATGAGTCGAAAACGGATGCACCACCGCAAGACCGGCATGTAGAGGGTATTGATGAACCAGTCCAGGCCCGTGGCGAACACATGTTGCAGCGCCCCGAGCAACCCGGCGCGCGCCGCCGGCCGGCCATGCGCCAGGTGACACGGCAGAATGAGCAGGGCCTCCACCCACGAAATGGCGAAGACCGTGATCACAACGAAGGGAATCACCCGCCAGATCTTGCCCATAACCCCGGGCACAAAGCACAACGGCACAAAGGCAATGATATTCGTGATGATACTGAACGTCACCGGCAGCAGCACCTCGCGCGCCCCGAGGATCGCCGCGTCCACGAAGTTCATCCCACCCTGGCGACGCTCGTAGATGTTCTCGCCCACCACGATGGCGTCATCGACCACGATGCCCAGCGCAATGATGAACGCGAACATGGAGATCATGTTGATCGTGACGTCCAGCATCGGCAGAAACAAAAAACAACCAACAAACGAGATCGGAATCCCCATGAGGACCCAGAAGGCCAACCGAAACTCCATGAAGAACCCGAGCAGCAGGATGACCAGCGTCAGCCCGTAGAAAGCGTTTTTCAGCAGCAACTCCAACCGCTGGCGGTAGATATCCGACCTGTCGTTGTTAATCACCCAATGGATACCGGGCGGCAGCTCGCGCTCGATCCGCTCCATGGCCGCGCTCACGGCCTTGGAGACGCCAATCGGGGTCTGAGAGCCCACGCGGTAGACCTCGAGACCGATGGCCCGCTGGCCGTTGTAGGTGGCGTACTCATCCACTTCCTCGAAGGTGTCCTTAAGCTGCGCCACGTCGCTCAGGAACAGCACGGAGCCGTCGGCCGTCGTGATCAGCGGGATCGTCGCAAACTCCCGGGCCCAGTCGCGACGCTCGTTGACGCGAAGGAGGATATCGCCGGCCTGCGTCTCCAGCCGACCGCCGGGGATCTCGACCGATGTCTGCCGGATCCGCTCGGCGACCTGATCGAGCGTCAGGTTGTACGCGCGAAGAACGTCTTGGTCGATCTCGACGGCCACCTCATACCGCCGTGCGCCCTCCAGATCCACCTGGGTGATCGCCGGGTCCTGCAGCAGTCGGTCCCGTACCTGCTCGGCGAGCTCGCGCAGCACCCATTCGCTCGCGTCGCCGTAGATCTGCATATCGAGCACTTCCCGGCGAATGATGATGAGGCTCACCTCCGGCTCTTCCGCATCCAGCGGAAACGTGACGATGCGATCCACTTCCTGCCGGATGTCCTGATATACACGCTGGTCGTCGGCCCCCTCCTCTAACTCGATCCGGACCATGCCCATGCCTTCGGCCGCCGTGGCCGTGACTTCCTTGATGCCGTCCAGCCCCCGGACGCCCTCTTCAATGGCCAGAACGATCCCCTGCTCGACTTCCTCGGGGCTGGAGCCCGGGTACACGACCCGAACCGTCACCATATCCAGATCGAACTCCGGAAAGACCTCCTGCTTGATGCGGAGCGCCACGATGAACCCGCCCACCAGGAAGATGAACATCAGCAGATTGGGCGTGATCCGGTTACGCGTCATCCAGGCGATGGGGCCGTGGTGCAATGAGCTGTCGGCGTGTCGGCTCACGGAGGTCATCGGCTTCCCTCCTCGCCGGATGTGCCGCGGGCCTGCTGCTCAGCCCCCTCCGCCATGTCGGCCACGTCCGCCACCCGCAATGGCATGCCCGCCACCGGCGCGGCAATGTCCGTCACAACGAGTCTCTCATTCTCAGCCAGCCCCTCGCTGACGTAGACATGGCCGGGCTCGCTGAAGGTGACCTCTACCGGTCGGATCTCAAGCTGGTCGGCTTCGTCCATGATCCAGACGGCATCGCCGTCACGATAGTAGGACCTCGCGATGGGAAATACCGATTCGAGCGTACGCCCCTCAATTTCGGCGGAGACAAACGAGCCGATCAGAATTTGCGGCTGATCGCGGTTTTCCGGCTTCAGACAGAACGGATCATCGACATTCACCAGCAGCCGTGTCAGCAGGCCCTGTGGCTCCAACTCCCCTGCCAGGCACAGCACGCGCCCCGTCCGGAAGCGATCGCGACCCCAGGCGAGAGGGTCGTAGATCTCCACTTCCGATCCCCGGTCGCCATTGCTGCGCGGGATCGAGATCCATTTGAGCTTGCCGAGCGGCACCTTCAACTCGATCCAGACCTGGTCCGTTCCGACCAGGGTCACGAGATTGGAACTGAGGGAGACCGTGGCCCCGAGATCCACGGACTTCTCCTGGACGATGGCATTGAACGGCGCCGTGATCGTGCAGCGAGACAAGTCCAGGCGGGCTCTCTCCAGGGCCGCCTGGGCCGATCGATAGGCGGCCTCGGCCGAGGCGAGTTGCGGCTCGCGCAGGACCAGTTCGCGGTCCTCCTCGCCGACCACCTCGCCGAGCAGCTCGTACTCCCGTCTGGCGACGGCCTGATTGCCCTGCTCGACCTTCAAATCCTTCAGCGTCCTGGCCACATCGCTCTGCCGCTGCTCGACGAGTATCTTGTAGTCCCGATCGTCGATGGCAAAGAGCTTCTGCCCCGCCTCCACAAAACCGCCGGGGATAACATCCTCGGAAATCTCGACGATTTGACCTGTGATCTGCGGGCGCAACGTGACCTGCTGGGCCGGCATGACAGACCCCATCGCCGTGACGCTCGTCGCACAATCGGTCTTCCGGACGCCAATGACCTGCACGAGCCGGGCCTGTGTCGGAGGTTTCTTCCGACTGAGGCGAGGGCTCGTCTTCATCTGGTGCCGATAGGCAGCCGCCGCCCCCACCACGATCGCGGCAGCTACGAGGATCTTGATGCATCCGCCGAAAAACGTGCGTACCGGCCGTCTCGGCCTCTTCTGCGGATTGCGTTCACCATCTGTAAGGGCAGTCATGAAATCCCCTATCCATCCCGGCCGGTGTGTCCGGCATCTGCGGTTGTCTGTTTCAAATCGTCGACCTCAAGCGGCAAAGGCTCCGGCAGCTCCCATCCACCCGCGATCGAGCGATACAAGTCAATACGACGCTCGATGAGGGTGGCTCTCGCCCGGACGAGCTCCCGCTCCAGGGCCTGCGTGGAACTCAGCGATTCCAGCACACGAAGATAATCGGTCTGCCCCTTCGTGTAGCGGTCCCTGTTGCGGTCGTAGGTCTGCCGTGCCAAGTCGAGCTGCGTTTGGAGGCTGTCGAGAAACTCCCCTTGCCGCCTCTCCTGTGTGAGGGCCACCTCGATCTCCTGCAAGGCCTCCAGAATTGTCTGTCGCCAATTGTGGATCACCTCAGAGACGATGGCCTTGCGACGCTCGACTTCCGCCTTGCGGAGGCCGGCATCAAACAAAGGCTGCACGGCGTTGCCCACCAGGTTGGCGAAGGAATCGTCGAACAGGTCGCCCACCGAGCCTGCCGAGGTCTCCGCATTGGCCGCAAGACTCAATCGCGGATACTGGTCCGCGACGGCGACCGCCAGACGCTGATCGGCCGCCTGAACCTGGCGATAGGCCAACCGCACGTCCGGGCGACGCCAAAGCACCTCCGAAGGAATGCCCAGTTGCGGCTGAGGCGGCAGATCCGGCAACTCGATGGATGCCCCTTCCCACGCCAGCGCGGGCGGAGCACCGATCAGCACACTGAGCAGATATTGCAGCAGCTCGGCCGTTTCGCGAGCGGAAATCAGCCGCGATTCGGTGGACGCGACCAATTGACGCTGTCGCAACACGTCGGCTGCCGAGACCCTCCCCTTCCGGAACTGAACGCTCACCACCTCAAGGACCTGCCGGTTTGTCTCGATCTGCTGCTGCGTGATTCGGATCAGTGCCTTGGCATCGGCCAATTGGTACCACGTGTTGGCGACGAGCGCGGACAGACTGATGGCCGCAGTGTCCAGGGCATCCTGCTGGGCCTGGACGTCCAGGACGGCCGCTGTCTGTTGCGACCGCAGGCGGGACCACAGATCGATCTCGTAGCCGGCGGCAACTCCCGTCTCATAGGTCGTGTCGTACGTAACCGAGCCGGCTGCGTCTCTGCGGCTGCGGCCGACGCCGGCGCTGCCGTTCGCCTGAGGCCAGAGGCCCGCCGTGGTCTTGTCCGCCGCCGCCTGCGCCTGGACCAGACGATCCCACGCGGTCTGCAAATTGAAGTTGCTCGCCAAAGCCTGTTCGATGAGCCTGTCGAGCGCATCGTCCCCGAATGCCCGCCACCAGTGCGCCGGCACGATCTCCGTCGCGGCGCTGCCCGTCGGGGCTGGCCCGTTACTGGAGAATGTCTCCGGCGTATCCCCGGGCAGATCGAACTCCGCCACGGGATGCGAGCACCCCGCGACCAGAGCCAGCAGCGAAGCGACTGGAAGCAGCCGCCATAGTTGTCTTTGCAGATAGTTCATGCCGTTCATCTGTAGAGTGGTCACTTGCAGCGGACCGGTTACAGACATCGCTGTTTTTGGTCCTTCCGAATATCGTCACGTACCGCCGTAAGGCCCGCGAGCGAGAATCGCGTCACATGGTCGGTCAGGGTCTCGACAAGCTGCTCCGGCGGCACATCGAGCTTCGCTTCGGGCGGCATCCGGCCGGTGAACAGGCGAATCCCAAACGTCAGGCACTGGTGGACGACGCTCATCTCACACAGCAGGACCTGCTCGTGCTTCGCGTTCGGCCCGAGCAACTGGCTCATCAGCCGACTCATGCGCTCGTGCAGAGGCTGGATAGCATCCCGCTTGACATCGCGGATCACGTCGGTCGGATTCACCATCTCGCGGAGCAGGAGCTTTCCCGCGTGGCCGATGCGGCCGGGATCGACGCTACGCCCCACCAGAGATCGGATCGTACCACGGAGACGTTCTTCCGGTGGAACATCCGCCCCGAGCCCCCCTTCCGGCGGATAGGCCTGCGTGGCCGCGTCGAACGCATGGCGCCAGACCTCGGCGTACAGCCGGTCCTTGGAGCCGAAATGGTAGTTGATCGCCGCCACGTTCGTCCGCGCCCGCTTGCAGATGTCTTCCACCGTCGCGTCATGATAGCCCTTCTCCGCAAAGACCGCCGAGGCCGCCTTGAGAATCCGGCTCTTTGTCCTAAGCCCGTCACTTCGCTTGGCCATGAATCCACCTGTATCGCGTCCCGCTTCGGCGGGAATACCGTCTCTCCTACTTTAAATGGCCATTTGAAATTGTCAATACAGAAACCCGATTCCCGGCAGATTCTCTTTGCCCCGCCGATTGCGGATTGGAACCGACCCTCATCTGGCGGCAGGCAGCCTCCGCGGGCCTTACGGCGCGGCGCGTACCGCCAATTGGTCACGTGCACCCGCCGCCGTGTAGATTCGCGCCACTTTCTGCAAGGCGGCCCCGTCCTGCCCGTGTATTGTCAAAGGTCGCGGGGCAAGCATGCCAAGCACGTCAGGAATGTCGCACACTCTCAAGACGTTCAGGAATTGCGGCGCCTCGGCTTCCATGTGCGACAAAGGTGGGTTGATAGCCATCACGCCGGCAATCTCCGGCTCCCACAGGGCCGCGTAGGCTGCCAGGACGCCGGCAGGCCCTCCGCCGAGCAGATGCACCGGAACATTCTCGCTATGCGCCACCCGCAGGTAGCGAGCGGCAGCAATGATGTCCCGGACCCGCCCGATATCGACGGTCTGCCCCAGCAGAACGCCAGATCGCTCGACGTAGTTCGGCGGATTCTTCCGGGTCCATCGCGTCGGGCCCACGCCGCGAGGAGCACACACATACACCACATCGCCCGGCTCACGCACGCCTTGCACCCATTCGGAAACGCCCCCGTCGGAATCAGGACTCGATATGGCCAGCAGTATCCGCGTGGGGCGCCGGCCTGATTCGCTCTCTCCAAGGGCCTGCAAGTGCACTCGAATGCCCGGCTCCGATGTGAGCCACAGGCCGTCGGATTCGCCTCGCCGAAGAAATTCCGCCGGCGGAATTCGTTCGGGAAAGGAACGGAATGCGACGCGACCCAGTTCGGACGTCAGGGTCGTTTTCCACGTCTCGTATGCCCCCTGCTCCGGCGGCTCGACATGCGCCACAGGTACGAAATGCCGGTCGATTGTCGTGTTCAGCTCGTCGGCGGGAATATCCGAGTCCTGCGGGAACACGCGCAGGCGTTCCGGGGCAATTGCATACTCCCGCTTGTCTCGCGGACCCGTTGGGATGTCCACTTCACTGTCGGTCACCAGGCGAGGGTCACTCTTCAGATGCGTGTTGATGAAGCGATATGCCGCCTGCCGGATGTCCTGGCGATAGGCGTGACCGCCAATGCTGACGAAGCCGTCGACGAGGTCGCCCGCCCCGTACAGGCTGTAGACGCGTTCCAGCCGGTTGATCACGCGCCGGTTCGCATCCATCGGAAAGATGGCGTCATGGTCGCTGTTCGTGAAGAGCATCGGGCGCGGCGCGATCAGCGCCGCGATGCGGGGCCACGGCCACTGAAATGTATTGCACAGGAACATACAGTCGCAATGCCCGTTGATCACGCGGTTGGCGACGTAAGACGGCAGGTCGGCCATCCCGCTGACGGGCACGGCGACTGCCACTCGCTCGTCGGCCGCCGTGATCCAGAAGGTCGCCGCTCCCCCGCCGCTGATGCCGGTGACGGCGATGCGCTGCGGATCCACCTCCGGCCGACTGATGAGATAGTCGATGCCGCGGATGCCGTTGAGGCACTCGACGCCTGCGGGCGTGTAGCCGCGGGAATGCCACCACCAGCGGTTCTCTCGATACGTGCCGTGATGAATCGCCGCGATTTCGCCCAACTGCAGCGTATCGACGACGAGGCAGAGATAGCCATGCCGTGCGAACCATATCCCGTGCGACTGGTATGCGGTCTTGTTGCCGTCGCGTCCACAGTGGGAATGGCCGCAGACATAGAACACGGCCGGCAGACGCTCTCCATCCTGAATGTGAGATGGCCGATACAGATTCCCGGTGACATACAGTCCCGGCATGCTCTGGTAGTGGAGCATTTCGACGACATAGCCATCGCCCTCCAGCGTCCCGGTGACCATGGCCTTCAGCGGGCTCTTCTCCGGCATCGGCCACAAACCCAGCATGTAGAGATACTCCTGTCTGTACCGCGTGCGCAGCTCTTGCCAATCCTCCGGCGAACTGATGTCCTCGGCAAACGTGTCATGGATGCGCTGCGCCTCACGGGCGAGATATTTCTGGATCATCTCGTCACCCGGCTGCCCACGGTCCGGCGAACCGTACTCCTGAGACAACGATGCAGAGGCGCCGATGGTGAGCACGGCCACTACGAAGACGACAATTCGGAGTGTTCTCATGACAAGACCCCTTCCTTTATGGCGTTCGACAAGGCGCATTACCGTCCCGCCGCCGTCCCGCAACTAGCGCAGGCTGATCTCTGTCGCGCGCGTTCCGGGATACCGGAACGGTCCGGCAGGGACCTGTGCACCGGCCCATTTCGCCTCGAAGAAATCACGACCGCAGATTTTCAGACCCACATACAGTGGGAGCGAATCCGGACAAGACCAACTGAGGCGCATTGCCTCTACATCGAATGAGACATGCAGGTCCGCCTTCACGCTGTGCGTGCCGAACCCCCTTGCCCGCCACGCGTCAAAGTCGATGGTATCACATGCTGCAAAGAGGTTGTTGTCACAGCGGTTCTCATCATCCAGGATGAAAACGCCCATGCTCGCATCCACGAAGAGGTTGTTCAGCACGGCGTTGCGTTTGCACGTCGAGAGCCGGCCGTTGACGACCCGGCCCTCGCAGATCCGCATCTCGACGGCGTACTTCGTACAGTGGGCGACGAAATTATGGGCGATGGTCAGCTCGTCGCAGTCATGCTGATAGATACCACTTCCCCGAACGTTCCACACGAAGTTGCGATCTACAAGATTCGGCACTTGCGAGGCCTCGATGAAGACGGCACCGTTGACGGACTCGACGTTCACAAGAATGTTCTGCGTGACCCGCGAGTTGATGTTGTCGTAGTCGAGCCAGATGCCGGGGGCGGCCTGGATATCCGTGATGACATTCCGCCGAACCAGCGTGCCCCGGTTCAGCAGCAGCTTGATCGCGCCGGTCTCCCAGTATCGCTGCACATCCTGCCAGCCGCAATGGTGGATCCGATTGTTCTCCACGAGGGCGCTCTTGACCCGCAATCCCTGAATGCCACCCGTGCCGCACTCGTACAGCTCGTTATTCCGGACGATCATGCAGCCGGGGCTTTTCTGGGCTCGCGGCACATCCGTAATCCGGCTACCCCGGCTCTCGTCCGTGCGGGCGCCGATCTCTATGCCGACGGAATTCACCTGGCGCACGACGTTGTCCTCGATGATCCAGTGGTGCCCACCCATCGTGAACAGCGCCCCCACACCCGTACGCGGGAGCCCGTTGCCGGCGTGCTCGATGATGAACCCTTTTACGCGGATGTATCCCAGGTCGGGAACAGCCGGTTTGAAGATGTGCTGTCTTGTCGTGATCTCGAAGGCCTGCCCGTGCGGGTCGGCTCCACCATAAGGGTGAACGTACAGGACCACGTGCTCGGTATCGACCCAATAGGAACCTTCCCGCCTGGATGCGTCCTCCAGATTCGCCTGCTGAGCCAGCCGTTTGCCATTCTGAAAGACCAGCCCTCTGCCTAACGTATAGGGCAGCTTACCCGCCCACTGCTTGGCCCACGGCATGAGCTCGATATCGGCCTCACTGGCGTTCTGCGTCAGGAACGGATTGTCCGAGCCGAACAGATCGGCGGGCAACGACGCCCGCCAGAGCTTTCCCGAGTGCTCCTGCACCGCCTGCCAATCCGGCTCGAACACCTCGGAGCCCTTCACGATCACTTCGGCGCCGGGGGCTGCCTCGAAACTGATCATCGCGTCCGGCCCGGTCCCGCCGACCCGCGGCTGCACCAGCTCGCGATAAACGCCGCTTTTGACCACAACCTTCTGGCCGGGCTTCACTACTTGTGCGGCATTGTTGATGGTCACGAACGGATGCGCCTCCGTCCCGTCCCCGTCGTCGGAGGCCTGCGGATGGTTGCGGTCCACGTAGTAGACCTTGCGATAGACCGTCTCATCCTCCCAGGTCCGGAATTCGCCGCCGTCGGGAAGGAACACCGGCGGATCGAGCGAAATGTCGGCGTGCGCCGCGCCGACGCACGTTCCAATGAGAATCCACAGACATGATACAATTGCTGCGGCGTTGTCTCGAAGCTGCATACGCACCTCACAAAGTATAACTCACAGGCGATCTTTGCAGCGTATCGACAACCAGAGATTCCATCAAGAGCTATGTTGCCCGTTGATTTCACCGCCCTGTTATGTCACATTGGGCCGGGTTGGCTCAGGACCGATTTTAGGGGATATACGTTGGCAGGGATGGCTCAAACGTACACGATCGCCAGTCCGTTGGCTGTGGTAACCGTGCTGGCGGGGATCACTGCGCTATTCTTCTGGATGGAGCACTACACGAAGTGGCGATTCTTCTCGTTCTTCCCCCCGCTGCTATTTATCTATCTGGTGCCTATGATCCTGTCCAGCACGGGGCTGCTGGTCCACGAAAGCCCGGTCTACGATTGGATGGGCGGGACCATGCTGCCCTTCTTCTTAGCCATCCTGTTGCTGAAGGTGGACGTCGTCTCGACCGTGCGCGTGATGGGCAAGGGCATCCTCGTGATGCTGTGTGGCACGGCGGGCGTCGTGCTGGGTGCCCCGCTGGCGTATCTCCTCGTGAAGAGCAAGCTCGATCCGACCGCCTGGAAGGCCTTCGGGACGCTGGCCGGCAGTTGGATCGGCGGGACCGGGAACATGGCGGCGGTCGGCCAGGGGATCGAGGCTTCCGGCACAGAGTTCGGCCTGGCCGTGCTGGGCGATAACGCCGTCTACATCGTCTGGCTGCCGATCCTGCTGGCCTCGCGCGGCCTGGCGCCGTGGTTCAACCGCTTCACGCGCGTGAGCCGCAAACGGATCGAGATGCTGGAACGAGCAAGTACGAATATGGAGCACGACCGGGAAAAGCCCGCGATGCGCCATCTGCTCTACCTGCTGTTCCTCGGTTTTGCCGTGGCATTGGTCGCTCAGCGCATCTCGGAGAGACTGCCGGAGTTCGGGCCGGTCTTGACGGCGGGCACCTGGAAGATCCTGCTCGTGACTACATGCGGACTCGCGCTCTCGCTCACGCCGGCCCACAAAATCCCCGGCAGCCAGGAACTGGCGACGGCCCTGGTGTATCTGTTCGTGGCCAACATGGGGGCCCGGGCCAACCTCTCCGGCCTGAAGGAACAGGCGGTCTGGTTCGTCGTCGCGGCCTATATCTGGATCTTCCTGCACGGCACCGTTTGCGTGTTCGGGGCCTGGCTGTTCCGCGTGGACGTTCACTCCACCGCGATTGCCAGCGCCGCCAACATCGGAGGGGCCGCCAGCGCACCGGTCGTCGCCGCTCATCACAATCCGCGCCTTGTACCGGTCAGCATCCTGATGGCGCTGCTCGGATACGCCACCGGCAACTACGGCGCCTTTCTGGCGGCGTGGCTGTGCCACCTCGTGTCGTGACCCGTCAGAGCGGCTTGATGCGGAGGTTCCGCCAGCGAACCTGGTACGGCTTGAAATCCCGGCCGACGCCGTGAACCTGCAAGCCGATGACACCCTTCGTATCAAGCGAGTCTTTCAGGTCGGCGCAGGGAACGCCGTTCACCCACGTCTTGATCGAGTAGCCTTTGCACTCGATTCGATACTTGTTCCACTCGCCGTCCTTAAAAGCCTTTCCGGCGGCCGGGTTGTCGCGAATGTCGGCGACGAAGAATGCTCGCCGGGCCTCGTCGTAGATGCCGCCGGAGGAGCGCGACCGGGCCGTGGCGATCTCCACCTGGTAGCCGTAGACACGATCCGCCGGGATCGTCCGCACGCTCGGCTTGCCGGCGTTGTCACGGAACACAAACGGCGTCTCGGCCTTGGCAATCTGGCTGCGAATCTGCACGCCCGAGTTCAGATTCGGGTCGCATTTCACCTCGAACTCGAGAATGTAGTCCCCGTACTCCTTGTCCGTGCACAGAAACGAGTTCGGGCTGCCCCTAACGGCGGTCCCGACGATCGTGCCGTCGGTCACGTGATACTTGGCAAATCCGCTGTGGACGGACCATCCATTCAGCGTCTTGCCGTCGAACAGCGTGACCCATCCGTCACTCTTCTGCGCCGAGGCACAACCAACGACGGCAATCAACAGTGGGAAACATGCCACAATACACATCCGTTTGCGTTGCGTAACCATTCTACGCCTCCTTTGCCTTGTCCTATACTGATGTCGCTACGTTCTCTCTACCGCTGTGCGGTCATCTTGCTCTATCGCCGCCTGGGCGCGCGCCGCGTCCTCCCTGGTCTGCCCCATCGAGGCTTGGCCATCTGTGCATCCCAGCGGTCGAAGGCCCGCTTCAACTCTGCAAACACTTCCGGCTTGTCCTGACGACGGTCCTTGCTCTCGCCAATATCTGCGGCCAAGTCGTAAAGCCCGGTCTCATCGCCCATTGTCACCAGCTTCCAGTTCCCTTTGCGTACCGCATGATTCTGACCGGCCCGCCAGAACAGGACTTCATGCGGCGTCCCGCGGTCCTGCCCCGTCAGACAGGGCAGCAGGTTCACGCCGTCGATTGATCGATCCTTCGGCGGCTCGACGCCGGCAGCGGCGGCAACTGTGGGCAGGATATCCAGTGCAATGACCGGACGCTCGTAGACCTGGCCCGCCTTGAGTCGAGCCGGCCACTGGACCATGAACGGCACGCGAATCCCGCCTTCGTACATGGTCCCCTTCGTCGCGCGCAGCGGGCCATTATCCGAACCGTTCGCCTGGGTCGGACCGCCGTTGTCATTGACGAAGAACAGCAGCGTGTCCTTGTCGATGCCAAGGTCCCTGAGCTTGGCGAGGACCCTGCCGATCCCCTCATCCATGGCGGTGAGCATACCGGCATAGGTCCGCCGCTTCGGGGCCTGGATGTGCTCGAAACGGTTCTTATGTCGCTCCGGCCCCTGCATCGGCGTGTGGACCGCGTTGTACGCAAGATAGAGGAAGAACGGCCCCTCCTGGTGCCGACCGATGAAAGCCACGGCCTCGCGCGAAAAGGCGTCCGTCAGGTACTCCTTCTCATCCACCGGCTCGGTGCCGCGCAGGATCGGATTGAACGTGCCCAGCCCCGGATCGACGTACGAATGGCCGCCGTGCAGGAACCCGAAGAACTCATCGTAGCCGCGTTTGAGCGGGTGGAAATGCGCGGCCATGCCCAGGTGCCACTTGCCGACGGCGCCGGTGACATAGCCGGCCGACTTCAGAACGTTCGCAATCGTAACTTCGGACAGCGGCAGGCCGACGTGCTCCTGCAGGCCCTGCGGCGGCGGTCCCGTATTGTACTCGTGCCCGAATCGCTGCTGGTATCGACCCGTAGCGAGCCCGGCCCGCGTCGGACTGCACACGGGACACGAGACGTATCCGTTCGTGAATCGAATTCCGTTGGCGGCGATCGAATCGATGTTGGGCGTGGCAATGTCCTTGCCGCCGTGGCAGCCGATATCGGCATAGCCCATATCGTCGCTGACAATGACGATGATGTTGGGCCGTTTCACGCGATCCGACCGGCCTTGCGCAACGCAGGGACGTTCGAGGACGTTCGTCACGAATACCGTTGACGCGGCCACGGAAGCGATACGTTTCAGGAACTGTCTTCGTGTTTCCATGTCCCTTCCCATCCTTTCATCTGTCCTCTTCGGCTTGCGCAGGGAGCGCGAGAACGGAACCCTGACGCGTGATTATACCATGTCCGCAAAGTCCGGGATACGAACACGGCGGGAATCCGCGTGAAACCGTCATGGCAGCTTCCTATCAGTACTGCGCAACAATCTCCTGGCGACTATCGAGCTCACCCGGCAGGACGATCCACTCCTTACCCGGATCGGTCTTGTCATATGTTTTGCCGTTCAGCAAGACGCTCTTGATGGATCTGGCCTGCGGATGACGGATGCGAAGATACGTGACCCGGGGCCGGTTGCGCGTGGGAGGATCGAACGTCACCTTGATATTCCCTTCCGCCGCGTGGGACTCATACTGCAAGGACAGCGGACCGAAACACGAAGCGGCTCGCTCGATCCCGATCCGCTGCCCGTCGGCGAGCCAGTAGCGAGGGATCGCCTGGCCAAGATAGAGATCGTCGCCCTGCTCGTTCACAAACATCAGGCGCAGCCAATACGTCGACTGGGCCTCGTCGGAGCTCTTGAAGTGATCGCCGCGCGGATGGCCCAGCTCGGGAAGCGAGTGCTCGTTGCACATGCGGATCCCGGGATAGAAGGCGGAGGCGAAGCCGTTGAAATAGGCGCGGAGGTAATGCTTGACGTCGTCGCGCCAAAGATACGGCAGCGGCCCATCGAGAAGATTGGCCTGCATCGAGAAACCTCCGCGGGAGAACCAGAAAGCGTCGTAGGCCGGGATCGAGTAGCCGTAGCGATCGGAAATGTAGAGGTTGTCCTCGTAGTCCTTGAGAATCCAGAGAGTCTCGGGCGCATCGGGAGCGAGCAGGCCGTAGGCGGGCAGAAATAGCGACCCTTCCAGCGTCTCCCGCAGCCAGCCGTGCGACCGCCCGCGCTCGTAGAGCCGGGACGGGATCTTCGGAACGTACGTGCCGTCGCGCAGCCGCACGACGGGACAGAGAATCCGCGACTCCGTGATGCCTCGCATGAAATCCTGGTAGTATGCACTCGCCTCCTGCTGCAATCGCTTGCCTTCGGGATGACCGAAATCCGCCAGCGCATCGGCCAACGCGCGAAAGCCCCAGACCGTCGCGCTGTTGGTGGCCAGCCAGTACCAATAGTCGGTTACATCCTCCAACGACCCGGCGGGCAACCAGCCATGCTGCAGCGGCTTGCCTCCGTCCGGATTGGCGGTCATCCCGGCCCGGCGCTCTCGAATGACCCATTCGCAGGCCTTGACCAGCCCCGGGGCCGCCTGGCTCATCCACGCTCGGTCGCGCGTGAGCCGCCAGTGCTGCGCCATGCCCCACATGACATAGCCGTGGCTCTTGTTGTAGCCGCCCGTCTCGTGTCCGCCGGCGCCGTAAAACTGGCCTTCGGAACTCTTGAAATTGCCCGGCATAGAGACGGAGCCCTGGTAGTGCAGGAAGGCGTCGTAGTTGTGCCGGGCCTGCTCGTGATGGCCCCGCCGGTCCAGATCGCTGATCATCATGACCGATTCGTTCGGGTAGACCCCGTAATGGAACGTGCCCACGTGGGCATGGAGATAATCCGTATCGAGCTCCTTGAAGCAGTTGACGAGCAGGTGACGCAGATGGGACTTATAGAAGTCGTTGAGCCAGGGCTCGGGCGTCTGGATTTGCGTGCCCTGCGCTGTCACATGCCGCCAGAAGGCGCACACGCGGGCGGCCTCTTTACCAAAGTCCAGACTGCCGGCCGCTGCGATCTCCTCGTCGGTCAGCAAAGTGATGGAGGGGATCGTCACGTGAAGCAGCGCAGTCTCGCCCGGCTTCAAGCTCCTCGTCCACGCCACGGCCTCGCCCTGCTGCGTGAGCCCCCCGTCCGTACTCACCAGCAAGCGCAGCCGCTGCCCGGCATCGGTGGCCGCCAGAATGCGATTCCCGTTGAGGACGAGCCTCTCGCGGCCGCCGGCGTCGGATGTGAACCGCAGCGAAGCGGTCCCTTCCTGTGCGTCGGACACGTTGGCCGCTCGCACCTGAATCAACAGCACCGTCGGGGTATCGAGGCCAATGTCACCCAAATCTACTAAGTCGGCCGCGAGGACCGTCTTCTGCTCGTAGTACACGGGCCCATCCTGCCACCAAGTGCGTACCACCGGCAGGTAACCTTCGTGCAGTTCCCGGCCGCCACGAAGCTCGCCGCGCGGGAAGCCGAACGAGATGCGCAGCCGGTCTGAATCCCAGAGCTTGCGATCACTGTCCCGGCTGCTCCGCTGCACGTTGAACCAGCGCCCGACGGAGGTGACTTCAATTTCGCCGTTCGGTTGCTGGCGCATCGTGTTGCGATTGCCGGGCAGTCCGTGTACGAAGAACAGCGGGTGCTTGAGCGGCATGTCGTTCCAGGCGCGAGACAGGGTCTGCTCGCTCTCGGCGGCCACGCGGTCGTAGACGGTCCGGCCGCTGTACTCCCGCCGAAGCGCATCGCGATAAGCATCGAGAGAGATCGCGTCATCCGCGTTCGTCACGAGCACACCCAGGTCGTCCACGAGGATGCGGTCGCCGCGCACCACTTCATCGGCGGCGAAGGAGAACGACCTGGCGCCGGCCCGGACCGTGACGATCGTCCGGTCGTAACGACCGTCAATTGGATCGACGGCCATCACGACATCGGCTTCGATACCGCCGCCGTTCGACTGTTTCAACGTCCATCCCAGGTCCGGCTGCACTGTGACGGAGTCTCCTTCGATGGCTCGCACCGCTGTCACCCGCCCATTATAGACCTCCAGACGACCTGACCGCTTTGCGTCCGATTTCAGCGACACCTCACGGGGCTCGCCAAACTGGATTCGAACCCGCAGAGGCTTGCAGGCCGATTCCGTATATACGCGCAAGCGCGCGGGCCGATTTACCTCGCCCTCGCGCAACACGCGAACGGCCAACGTCTTGCGGTATCGGACTCCCTCGCCCTCCAGCCCCCGAATCTCCTGCGAGGACGTTGGAGCGAAGGTGAACTCGTAGGCATCGCCGGTACGCCGAACGTCGGCCTTCGCCGTGATCCAGCGACCGTTCGTCCAGTCATCCATGGCGTCCCAGCCGACGCCTCCGGCACCGCGCTCAACCTGAAGCGGGTCGGCCTTGCCGTTCCAGACCCTGTGCCAGTACTGTAACTGAAGCTGCCCCGCTTCCGGCCGACTCTGCTCAAACGCAACGACCACGCGCCGAATCTTCCGCGGCTCCGTCCAGCGGACTCCATCGGCCGTGCGAAAAGCAAAGGGCGCGATGTCGAACGACGCCCCGGGAACACCCGGGTCCGCACACGATGCGCCCCGGACCTGGCCGTAAGTATTCAGTAGCAGTAACGACATGCACAAAACAGAAGTTCTCATGTATCGGACCCTTTCTCATGCCTGCAAGCCTTGGATCGGCCGGATGATGGACACCATCCTACCGATTTGTGCGCCCGTGGCAAGGCCGCAAGCAAGGCCGAATATGTGATGTGTCGGACGGCGTTTTCCGGCAGGATCAATCTCTTCTATCACCCCGAGCGCCCTACTTGTCACCCCGAGCGAAGTCGAGGGGTCTGGACACAAAGGAAAGGCACGCCTCGTCCGCAGGCAGATGCCTCGGCTCCGCTCGGCATGACAAGGGAAGGGGGAGACTCGACTCCACATGAGCGATACCGCCACGATATACAAACACACACGCTGTGATCAGCGGCGCGATCGCCGATCGAATCCGGAAACGATCTCTTGCAGTCAGATCGAGCCCTTGTTAACCTCTTTGTGTGTCGGCGTATACGTTGGGCGCCATGTCCACGCTTGCGTGGACATGGCTTGCTGAGAGGCGACCAGCGCTCGTACGACACACAGATGCTCAGAGGAGTTGGGAGGTAGTGGTTTATGATCGGTGATCTGATTGACTTTCGATTGGCCCGCATCATCCTCGTATCGCTGTGCGGCGTTATCATCGCATGGCCGGCGAATGTGCGCGGCGCCGAGGCGCCCGCTTCCGAAAAGAAGATCGTCTTTCTGCCGGGGCGGCAAAGTCACGGTTGGAGCGGCCACGCCTATACCGCCGACTGCAAGCTGCTCGCCCGGATTCTCAACGACAACGTGCCGGCAATCGAAGCCACAGTCCTCGAAGGCGGCTGGCCCAAGGACATCCGCGTGCTGGACGGCGCCGCGGCGGTCGTAATCGCCTGTGACGGCAACGGCCTGCTCGGCTCCGAATCCAACTGGCAAGCCCTGGACGATCTCGCGAACAAAGGCATGGGAATCGCCTTCATCCACTACGCGCTCGACCCGGGCACGCGCTACGGAAAGTACCTGCTCGACTGGATTGGGGGCTATTATGAGCAGCACTGGTCGGTGAATCCATCGTGGCTGGCGGCATTCACCTCCCTGCCCGAACATCCGATCACGCGGGGCGTCAAGCCGTTCCAGATCCACGACGAGTGGTACTATCACATGCGGTTTCGCGAGCCGATGAGCCACGTGACACCGATCCTGACGGCCGCACCGCCTGATAGCACGCGCAAACGCCCGGATGGGCCGCATAGCGGCAATCCGACGGTTCGCTCGCGCATCGGAATGCCCGAGCACGTCGCGTGGGCGTATGAGCGCCCGGATGGAGGACGCGGGTTCGGCTGCACCGGCGGGCACACCCACTGGGTCTACGCCCAGAACGATTTCCGCAAGCTGATGCTCAACGCCATGTGCTGGATCGCCGGCGTCGAGGTCCCGCCCGACGGCGTGCCCACACGAACGCCGACGGTCGCAGAAATGGAAGCCAACCTGGAGGGCGACCGTCCCACGGACTGGGGGCCCGACAGAACCGCCCAGATCATTAACCAGATGAACCAACCATAGGTGAAATGATGAACAGAGCGATATGGAAAGGCTATGCCGTCGTCCTTCTTGCCGTCCTGACGTACTCGACAGGTCTGAGTGCTGAGAGCGCCGTCCGATTGGTCGTCCATGCCGACCGACCCGGCGCCGCGATCAGTCCTGTCATGTACGGCATCTTCTTCGAAGACATCAATTTCGGCGCCGACGGCGGTCTCTACGCCGAGCTGGTCAAGAACCGCGCCTTCGAGTTCCCCGATCCGATGATGGGCTGGAAAGAGGTCAAACAAGGCTCGGCAACCGGATCGTTGAAGATCCTGGACCAGGATCCGCTCAACAGCGTCAGTCCGCACTATCTGCGCCTCAAATCCGACTGGGCCGCCGACGGCTACGGCATCGCGAACGATGGCTTCAGCGGCATCGGCGTGCGCGAGGGCCAGGAGTATGTGTTCTCCGCGTTCGCACGCGGCGGACGGGCGGTGGCGCTGCGAATCGAATTAACGGCGCCGGATGGACGCATTCTGGCAACGGCGAAGATAAAAGGCTTCGACGCCGACTGGACGAAGAAAACGGCGACTCTGCGTCCCGCGGTCACGGAAGCTCGGGCTCAACTGCGCGTTCTCATGGGCACGCCCGCCGGCTTGGTCGATCTCGACATGGTGTCGTTGTTCCCGAAAGAAACGTGGAGGGGCCGACCCAACGGATTGCGGGCTGACCTCGTGCAGTGGCTGGCGGACCTCAAGCCGGGCTTTCTGCGTTTTCCCGGCGGATGCATCGTCGAAGGCCGCTACCTCAGCACGCGGTATCAGTGGAAGAACACCATCGGCAAGCCCGAAGAACGGCGGCTGATCATCAATCGATGGAACGACGAGTTCAGGCACCGCCCCGCTCCCGACTACTTCCAGACCTTCGGCCTCGGTTTCTACGAGTACTTCCTGTTGGCCGAGGACATCGGGGCCGAGCCGCTGCCGATCCTCAATTGCGGCATGGCCTGCCAGTTCAACTCGGGCGAGCTGGCGCCGCTCGACGAGCTCGAACCCTACATCCAGGACGCCCTCGACCTTCTCGAGTTCGCCAACGGCCGGGCGGACAGCCCATGGGGCCGCAAGCGGGCCGAGATGGGCCACCCCAAACCGTTCAACGTCAAATTCCTCGGCGTCGGCAACGAGCAGTGGGGCCCGCAGTATATCGAACGATACAAGCCTTTCGTCAAGGCGCTCAAGGACAAGTTCCCAGAAGTGCAACTGATCGCGGCTGCCGGCTCCGACCCGACGATCTTCCCCAACGGCGTCAAGGAGGTCAAGTACCTGTGGGAGCAATTCCGCAAACTCAACGCCGAGATCGTCGACGAGCACTTCTATCGCAACCCGGATTGGTTCCTGGACAGCGCCCGTCTCTACGACGATTACGACCGCAACGGGCCGAAGGTGTTCGTAGGCGAGTACGCCGCTCAGAGCGTGGGCGTCGCCAGTCCCGACAACCGCAACAACTGGCAATGCGCCCTGGCCGAGGCGGCGTTCATGACCGGCCTGGAGCGCAACGCCGACCTCGTCATCATGAGCTGTTACGCCCCGCTGTTCGGCCACGAGGACCGCTGGCAGTGGCGGCCGGACATGATCTGGTTCGACAACCTCACCTCCTACGCCACGTGCAACTACTACGTGCAGCAGTTGTTCAGTCACCACGCCGGCGACGTGGTTCTGCCCGTGACGGTCAGCGGCCAGGAGCCGGCCTCCGTCAAGCAGCCGGGCCTGTACGTCACCTCCAGCCGCGATTCGAAGGCCGGCGAGATCATTCTCAAGGTCGTCAACAGCGCGGACAAACCCATCAGCGCCGATGTGCAGATTGACGGCGGCATGCGCATCGCGCGCCGGGGTACGCAAATCGTATTGGCGGGTAAGAACCTCACCGATGAGAACTCTCTCGCCGAGCCGAAGAAGGTCGCGCCGATTACCTCGCGATTGCGACGCGCGGGCGCAGAATTCACTCATACGTTCGCGCCCTACTCGTTCACCGTGCTTCGTCTGAGAGTCAGAGATTGACGCCGCGTCCATGCGTTGTCCGGCGGCTTATAGGTAGGGAATCTCATGAAGAACCCTTTGATCGGCATTGCGCTCGCACTGGCCCTTTCCAGTGTCACGGTGGCGGCCGTGCAGCTTGAATCGCCTGATGGCAATTTCGTGGTGACGTTCGACGTCAGGGACTTCGCCGGCGTCGCGGGCTGCCCGTGCTATCGCGTGGACTATAGGGGCCGACCGGTCATCGTGGATTCTCGTCTTGGCCTCGAAATCGAGGGCGCCCCGTTGGACCATGAGCTCGCCCTCGCTGGGCAAGCGACCGACCGGCACGATTCCACCTGGAAACCGGTGTGCGGCGAGCGGGCGGAGATTCGAGACCACTACAATCAAGTCCTGATCGAGCTCAGGGAGACCTCGGCGCCGCACCGTATCCTCCATCTGACCTTCCGCGCGTACAGCGAGGGCGTCGCATTCTGCTACACGGTGCCGAAACAGGAAGGAATGGAAGCCGCGCACATCGGGCGCGAGCGCTCGGAATTCCGCTTCCGCGCGGACTATGCCGCCTGGGCAACGTACGCGGGGCAAGGGGCGTATGAGAAGGTCGCCCTGAGCGAGGTCAAGCCGGGCTGCGAGCGACCGCTGGTGGTGCAAATCGCGGACGATCTCTATGCAGCGCTCGCCGAGGCGGCGCTGGTGGACTACGCGCGCATGAAATTCGCGCCGCTTCCAGACGCGGCGTACAGCCTCGTGAGTCACCTGGACGGGGAGGTCGAATCGCCGCTCCCACTCACGACGCCCTGGCGGGTGATCATGGCGGCGGACAGCCCGGGGCAACTGCTCGAAAACAACTTCATCATTCTGAACCTCAACGCGCCGTGCGCGATCGCCGAGACGTCCTGGATCAAGCCGGGCAAAGTCATCCGTGAGGTTAGCCTGACGACGGCCGGCGGCAAGGCCTGTGTGGACTTCGCCGCCAAGCGCGGGCTGCAATACGTCGAGTATGACGCCGGCTGGTACGGGCCCGAAGATGATAATGCTTCGGACGCGACCACCGTCACCCTGGACCCCAAACGCTCCAAAGGCCCCCTGGACCTGCACGAGGTCATCCGCTACGCCGACGAGCGAGGTATCGGCATCATTGTCTACGTGAACCACCGGGCGCTGGAGAGACAGCTCGACGAGCTTCTGCCCCTCTATAGGAAATGGGGCGTCAAGGGGATCAAGTTCGGTTTCGTCAACGTCGGCTCGCAGAAGTGGACGAGCTGGCTGCACGAGGCGATTCGCCAGGCCGCCGCGCACGGCTTCATGGTGGACGTGCACGATGAGTACCGTCCGACCGGCTACGGTCGTACGTACCCGAACCTGATGACGGTCGAGGGCGTCCGCGGCGATGAGACGCGACCGACGAACGAGACGACACTGACCTACGCCTTCACGCGGATGCTGGCCGGCTACGCGGACAACACCGTATGCTGGACCGACCGGCGGGTGGTGGAGAATTCGACATACGCCTACCAATTAGCCAAGCCTGTGTGCCTGTTCAGCCCGTGGCAGTTTCTGTTCTGGTACGACCGGCCCGACCGCATCGCCCAGACGCCGGAGCTGGAGTTCTACAGACACATGCCCACGACGTGGGATGAGACGAAGGTGATTCACGGCCGTATCGGCGAATACGCCGTGATCGCACGCCGCAAAGGCCACCAGTGGTTCATCGGCTGCATGAACGGCTCCGAGCCGCACACATTCGATGTACCGCTGAGCTTTCTCGACGCGACCCACCGATACGTGGCGCACATCTACAGCGACGATCCCACGATCCGCACAGCCACCCACGTTAGGGTCGAACATCGCCCGGCCGACAGCCAGACCGTGCTGAACATCGTGCTCCCCGCCCGCGGCGGACAAGCGATCCATATTACCCCGACAGCGGACCGCTGAACGAATGGGAGTATTATCGTCTGCACGCCACATCACCGGCGTCCGGACGTGACAAATCGCGGGCGATACGGTAGAGTCAAAGCTCGACGCCCGGTCATCTACTGACGGGCAGGTCCACGGAAGATCGTATGAGTCGAGCAAGCTGGAGGTCCGGATGAAAGCTGCGACGGCATTGAGGCGATGGGACGCGATACTGATGTGTATTCTGCTGGCTCATTTTGGGGCCGGTGCGGCTAAGTCCGAGTCTGTTCTCCCTCCCCCCATCAACGAGCCGGCAATGACGGAACGCACGGAAGCTGACCCGCGGGTCCGACGGTACGTTCTGCCGGCCCGGATCGTGTGGCATAGCGGCGCCGACACGGTGGAAAACGCCCAGGCGCTGCTGAGCAAGCGCAGCGGACAGGTCACGCTCGATGCATCGAATCCGTGCGTCCTGCGCAGCAACGCGAAGAAAGGCGCCCTCCTGCTGGATTTCGGCAAGGAGCTGCACGGCGGCGTGCAGATCATGGTCTGGCACACGAAGGACAATAAGCCGGTCCGGCTCCGCGTTCGGTTCGGCGAGTCGGCCAGTGAAGCAATGGCCGAATTCGGCGGCGAGAAGAATACCACGAACGACCACGCGATCCGCGATCAGAGCATCCTCGTCCCGTGGCTGGGCACGGCCGAGATCGGCAACACCGGATTTCGCTTCGTACGGATCGACCTGGTTGATGCAGACAGCTTCGCGCAGCTCAAGGCCGTCCGCGCGGTCTTCCTCTACCGCGACCTGGAGTACAAAGGCTCGTTCCGCTGCAACGACGAGAGGCTCAATCGTATCTGGCGGACCGGGGCGTACACGGTCCATCTGAATATGCAGGATTACCTGTGGGACGGCATCAAGCGCGACCGGCTCGTCTGGATCGGCGACATGCACCCCGAAACGATGACGATCTGCGCCGTCTTTGGAAACAACGAGGTCGTGCCGAAGAGCCTGGATCTCATCCGCGACGAGACGCCGCTGCCCAAATGGATGAACGGCATCAGTTCTTACTCCATGTGGTGGGTCCTGCTCCATCATTCCTGGTACATGCACACGGCGGACAAGGACTATCTGCGGCAGCAGCGACCTTATCTGACGGGCCTGCTCGACCTGCTGGCGAAACAGGTCGGGCCGGACAATCGCGAGACGCTGCCCTCCTGGCGTTTTCTCGACTGGCCGACCGCGGAGAACCCGCCGGCCATTCACGCCGGCCTGCACGCGCTGTTGGTGATGACGCTGACGAACGGCGCGAAGCTGTGCGACGTCCTCGACGAAAGCGAAACACGAGACAAATGCCTTGGCGCCGTTGAGAAGCTCCGCAAGCATGTCCCCGACCCCTGCGACAGCAAGCAGGCGGCGGCCCTGATGGCGCTGGCCGGATTGGAGGATGCCGATAAGCTGAATCGCGAGGTCATGGCCGTGGACGGGGCGCATCGAATGTCCACCTTCTACGGCTACTACGTGCTCCAGGCGCGAGCCCTGGCGGACGATTACCAGGGCGCTCTGGATTGTATCCGGCAGTACTGGGGGGGCATGCTCGATCTCGGCGCCACGACGTTCTGGGAGGATTTCGACCTCGATTGGACCGCCAATGCGGCGCGCATCGATGAGCTGGTTCCTGAGGGCAAGAAGGATATCCACGGCGACTTCGGTAACTACTGCTACAAGGGCTTCCGGCACAGCCTGTGTCACGGGTGGGCCTCCGGGCCCACGGCGTGGCTCTCCGAGCACGTCCTGGGCGTGACCATCGTCGAGCCCGGCTGCCGCGTCGTGAGAATCGAGCCCCATTTGGCCGATCTAAAGTGGGCGGAGGGGACCTTTCCAACGCCGATGGGAGTCATCAAAATCCGGCACGAGAAGCGCCCCGACGGCACCGTGCGCAGTGACATTCAGGCCCCCGCCGGGGTGAAGATCGTAAGACCGTAAGAGATCTGATACAGGAGAGATTCGGATGAAAGCTATCGCAGCCGCCCTGCTTCTATCGTTGGCCTTGCTGGCTCCGCAGACCGCGCAAGCAAGCCGCATTGACTTAGCAGGCACATGGTCGTTCCAACTGGACCGCGCGGACTCGGGCGAGGCAGAGAAATGGTTCGATGGCAAGCTCCCGGAGACCATCGCACTGCCCGGCGTGCTCACGGCTCAGGGGTACGGAGATCCCCCGTCCATGGAAACGCAGTGGATCGGGAACATCAATCAGGTCTGGCATGAGGACCCGTACTACGAGCAGTATCAGAGGCCGGATAATTTCAAGATGCCCTTCTGGCTCCAGCCGGACCGACACTACGCCGGTGCGGCATGGTACCAGCGGCGAATCGAAATCCCCTCCGACTGGCGAGGGAAACGAGTCACTCTGTTCCTGGAGCGGCCGCACTGGAAGACGACCGTCTGGCTGGACGATCGCTGTCTCGGCTCGCAGGACAGAATGGGTACGCCCCACTTCTACGAGCTCGGTGCGGATCTGCGCCCCGGCAGACATCAACTGACCATTCGTGTCGATAACCGCATGATCGTGGACGTCGGCGTAAATGCTCACAGCATCTCCGACCATACCCAGGGCAACTGGAACGGGATCGCCGGACGCATCGAGCTGCAAGCGACGGATGCGGTGTGGATTGACGACGTGCGCGTCTATCCGAATGTTGAGAAACGAACGGTTGATGTAACGGTGAAGCTGGGCAACCTGACGGGCCAAGCCGGTACCGGCGCCGTATCGGTCCGCGTCCCGGGGGCGAGCAGCCGGACGTTGTCCGTTCCGGTCTCGTGGTCGGCGCAAGGCGGGCAGGCTCGATGCACCTATGACATGGGCCGCGACTGCCGCTTGTGGGACGAGTTCCATCCGTCGCTGTACGAGATGATTGTCGCGCTGGACGGGCAAACGTTGAGCCCTCGCTACCAGGACGAGGCAGCGGTCCGATTCGGCATGCGCGAGCTCGGAACCGAGGGCACGCGCATCACCATCAACGGCAAGTCGATATTCCTTCGAGGCACGCTGGAGTGTTGCATCTTCCCGCTGACGGGGCACCCTCCGACCGACGTGGACTCGTGGAAGCGAATCATCCGCGTGTGCAAGGCCCACGGCCTGAATCACATCCGGTTCCATTCGTGGTGCCCCCCGGAGGCGGCTTTCGTCGCCGCCGACGAGCTGGGCTTCTACTACCACGTCGAGTGCTCCGCCTGGGCAACGGTCGGCAACGGCGGGCCGTTCGACAAGTGGCTGTACGAGGAGAGCGAAGCCATGATCAAGGCCTACGGCAATCACCCCTCCTTCACCTTCATGGCCTACGGCAACGAGCCCGGCGGCCGGAACCAGAACAAGTTCCTCGGTGACTTCGTGACGTACTGGAAGCAGCGCGACCCGCGACGGCTGTATACGTCCGCCGCCGGCTGGCCGCTGATCCCGGAGAATGATTATCACAGCACGCCGGCGCCGCGCATCCAGCAGTGGGGCCAGGGGTTGGGCAGCCGTGTCAACGCCGGACCCGCCGAGACGATGACCGACTACAGCGACTTCGTCAGGCAGCACAGTGACACGCCGGTCGTCAGCCACGAGATCGGGCAGTGGTGCGTCTACCCGAACTTGGAGGAGATGAAGAAGTACACCGGGCTGCTCAAGGCCAGGAACTTCGAAATCTTCCGGGAGCAGCTCGAACGAAACGGCATGTTGCACCAGGCCCGCGACTTTCTCATGGCCTCGGGCAAGCTTCAGGCCTTGCTCTACAAGGAAGACATCGAGTCGGCCCTGCGCACGCCAGGCTTCGGCGGGTTCCAACTGCTGGACCTGCACGACTTCCCCGGCCAGGGCACCGCTCTGGTCGGCGTGGTGGACCCGTTCTGGGATTCCAAAGGGTACATCACCGCCGAGGAGTATCGACGCTTCTCAGGTCCAATTGTCCCGCTGGCGCGCCTCGAACGGCGCATCTTCGAGAGCGGCGAGACGTTGAACGCCCGAATCGACTTGGCTCACTTCGGACCGTCCGACTTGCGCGACGTCACGCCGAAGTGGGCGCTCCGCAATGCGCGACGCGTCGTCGCCGAGGGCAACCTCCCCAAACAGACGCTGAACACGGGAACGCTCAGCACGATCGGTGAAGTGCAGGTCAGGATAAAGGCCGTCGATCGTGCTGAGAAGCTGAATCTCGAAGTCTCGATCCCCGGCACGGACGCGGCGAATGACTGGGACCTCTGGGTGTTCCCCAAGGAAGCCCCGGCCGAACCCGTTGCAGACGTCCTGATTGCGAGGGAGCTGAACGAGACGGTGGCCGACCATCTCGAAAAAGGCGGCAAGGTCCTGTTGCTGCCGCCCGCACAAGCGATCCGAAACGACGAACGGCATCCGATCCGCATGGGCTTTTCGAGTATTTTCTGGAACACGGTCTGGACCAACTGGCAGGCCCCCCACACGCTGGGCATCCTGTGTGACGCGAACCATCCGGCCCTCGCACGGTTTCCAACGGAGTACCACTCGAACTGGCAATGGTGGGAACTGGTGCACAACGCCGCACCGTTCATTCTCACCGCCCACCGTGATCTGCAACCTATCGTTCAGGTGGTTGACGACTGGGTCACCGCCAGGAAGCTCGCCCTCGCGTTCGAGGCCCGTGTGGGCAAGGGCAAGCTCCTTGCGTGCAGCAGCGATCTCGTCAACGATCTGGACAAGCGCCCCGTCGCCCGGCAGATGCGCCGCAGCCTCCTGGCCTACATGGCCGGCGCCGAATTCGACCCTGGATACACGCTAACGCTGGGACAGATGCGCGGACTGATGAAGACGCCAAGCCCATTGCAGAAGCTCGGCGCCACGATCACGGCGGACAATCATCACCCCAACCATGCTCCCGCGCTGGCCCTTGACGGCGATCCGGCGACCATCTGGCACACGAACTGGGAGCCAATGGCCGCACCGCCGCACTATCTTGTTCTCGACCTGAAGCAGACGGTCCGGCTGAAAGGTCTGACGTACCTCCCCCGGCAGGATATGACCAACGGCCGCATCGCCAACTACGAGGTTTGCGTCAGCATCGACGGCGAAGATTGGGACACGCCCGTCGCGTCGGGCACATGGTCCGACGGCCCGTCGATAAGGACCGTGCAGTTCGACAAGACCCTGAGCGCCCGGTTCGTGAAGCTGGTCGCTCTCAGCGAAGTCAACGGTCGGCCGTTCGCCTCAGCAGCGGAGCTGGATATCCTGTTCGAGTAAGGAGACCGGCAATGAAGATGACATCCGCAACGATCGTTTTCATCATGACGACAGCATTCGCCTTGAACGCCTTCGCAACGGATAGCGCGCGAGTCCATGTGGATCGCCCCTTCCTCCAGGATCACAGTGAGAAGGTCCCGCTCGCGCCCACGATGGCTGACGCAAAGCTGATGAAGGTCCGCGCGGATCGCAATGGACGGATCGTCGTCCTGTCCGACAAGGGGCTCTTGAAGGTCCACGAGGGCCAACTCGTGCCCGATCGCCTCCATCGCCCGCTTGCAGACATGCACATCCGCGACATGGACGTTCAGCAAGACGACTTCGTGTACCTGACCGACGAACAGGTGTTGAGCAACGCCTGGGCCGGTCGGATCCTCGTGGAACACCAGGTGCCGGGTGCGCGTTTGCTGGCAATCGGCGGCGACTCGGACTTCCTGGTCGTCGGAGATGGACAGGTCGTCCTCTTTCGCCAGGGTGAGCCGTTCCGGAGCTGGCAAGTCGGCACAACGGCAGTGAAACAGGCAATATTCGATGGGGAGCAAAAGCAGTATCTGCTACTGACCGACAGAGGTTTCGAATTATTGAGGCACGCCGGACAGGGACGCGCGATCTTCGAGGCCATCGTCCTGAATTGTCTCGCGTATGCCAACAACGGTCGCACGCTCCTGATAGGCACGTCCGACGGATATTTTCCGCTGGACCCGAATGCCTTTGAGGCGCAGCCGATGGTGACAAAACTGCCCTGCACCGACATCGCCTGCATCCGCGCGATTGGCGAGAAGGTCTGGTTCGGGACGGCCCGGGGAGCATTTGCCCGGCATCCGGATGGACAGATTGATTACTACGCATCAGGACGGTGGCTCGTGGATGATGCGGTCGTCGACATCCAGCCCGGCCCGGAGCAGTCGGTCCTGATCCTGTCCAAAGGCGGGCTCAGCACCATTCGCTTTCAGCCGATGACGCTCGCCGACAAGGCCGAGCACTTCGACAGGCTCACGCGCACGCGTCACATTCGCTACGGGTTCAACAGCGACTTCGCCATGAGCGAGCCGGGGGATCTTTCGACGGGAACGCTGATCGACACGGATAACGACGGCCTCTGGACCGCCATGTACTTAGCCGGCGAGCTGTTTCGCTACGCCGTCACGAAGTCGGACGAGGCACTGCACAACTGCTATGAAGCGTTCGAAGCGATGGAGCGACTGACGCAGATCACCCCGATGGAGGGCTTCCCGGCACGATCGTTCGAGCGGGCAGGCTATCAGGTCGCCGACAAGTCTCGCTGGCACGTCGCCGAAGACAAGCGGTGGGCGTGGAAGGGAACGACCAGCAGCGACGAGATCGTCGGCCATTTCTTCGTCTATGCGATCTTCGCGGAGCTTGCGCCCGACGAGAGCTGGCGCGAGCGGGCCGTGACGCTCATCGATGACATCATGAGCCATATCGTTCGCAACAACTGGTATCTGATCGATCTGGACGGCAAGCCGACGCAGTGGGGCCGGTGGCATCCGGAATACGTCAACAGCTTCCCGCGTCAGGTCGGCGACCGCCGGCTCAACTCCGCCGAGATCATCGCCTTCCTCCAGACGGCCTATCACTTCACCAACAAGCAGCTCTACCGGGAGAAGGCCTTCGAGCTGCTCGAAGACCACGGCTATCTCGACAACATCACGATTCCCATAGAGGATCTGGGCCGCGTGCCGGGTATCGACCTCACGACGGAGTGGAACCATTCCGACGACGAGCTGGCCTTCCTGAGCTACTGGAACCTGTACCGGTATGCCTTCACACCTGAGCTGCGCGAGCAGTATCGCCGGGCCATTCGGGACCATTGGGAGATCGAGCGGCCGGAGAAGAATGCACTGTGGAACTTCATCTACGCCGCCACCGGGGCCGAGGAGTTCGACTTGGATGAGTCCGTCTGGACCCTCCGCGAGTTCCCGCTCGACACCGTGAGCTGGACGGTGCGAAACAGCCATCGTCGGGACCTGCAGTTCCTGGGCGCCAACTTCCGAGAGCAGAGCACAAGCACCGTGCTGCCTCCCGACGAGCGGCCGATGAGCAAGCACAACGGCAACGCTTTCCGCCTCGACGGCGGCGACGGCGGCCGGCAGGAGTTCAGCGGCGATATCTACCTCCTGCCCTACTGGCTGGGCCGCTACTTAGGTGTCATCCGCTGAACTGCGCGGGATAGCGGCCAGGCTCGATGTTCCACCCGCGGACGCTCAAGACAGGCCTCCGTGTCGTCGCTGGGAACGTCGCCGTGACGGTCCTCGTTTCGTTCGGCAGCAGGCTGACGTAATTGTCCTGCCAGAAGATCGGCACGACCGGCTCGCCGATGTCTTCATCGATCAGCAACAGCTCGACGAAGAAGGCGATCCGCTCGCTGCGATTGATCAGCTTAGCCGAAATCACGCCCTCCCGTTCGTTTGCTTCGATGCGGTGTTCAACATCGATTTCCGCCGGGGACAGGTCATTCAGTAGGGTCAGGTCGGCGTATTGTCTGCTGGGCGTGTAATACTCCCAGGGCGTGACTTTCGCTTCGTAGTCGAGCACATCGAGCCTTGTCGAAAGCCAGTAGAAATTGTTCGCGACCTGCACGCCGGTCGCGTCCAGCAGGCGAAGAGAGAGGAAGTAGGTCGTGCTGATCGCATCGAAACGGGGTAGTGTGAAGATGCTCTTTGACGGGTCGCGCCCCGTCTCTACCGGCAAATGCGACGCGAGGAACAGCCGTGACTCAATGTCATAGATACGTATATCCGCCGTGAGACTCGTGGGGTGGGCTGTGCCCACCACCGAAGGCCCGGACGCGCAGGAATCGGTGGGCATGGCCCACCCTACGACACGCGGCTCATTCACCAGGTAGATGCTCTGGTCGCCGTAGTGGTAGACGAGCTGCACCGGCTCACAGGCCTTCTTGACGGCGTAGAACGCGCCGGTGGGCATCCCGAACCAGTCGTAGAGCTGCCAGTACATCTTGGGCCAGGCGGCGTTGAGCATCCACTGAATCACGCCGGTCGCGCGGCCCCTGTTCACGCGAAACGCCTCGAACATCGGCCGCAGCAGCTCATAGTTCATCGCCTGCGCCTTGCGTGCGAATTCCTCAATCGTACTTGCCTCGCCGTACCTTCTTGCGAGAGCCTCCCGGTACTCGTCCAGCGTATTGAACTCATTCAGGCCGCAATGAAAGTCCCAGCATTCATCGATCGGCCATAGATGCTCCGGCGGGATCATCCTCCTCAGGCTTTCGAGCGTGGGCACGACCGCGCCGGGCGACGTCTCCGTGTTGAAGCCGTAGGCCCCGCCGCGCCGCGTGTCGGTGTACCAGTACACGGGCGGCGTGTACTCATAGGGCCCGAGCATCTTCATGCCGGTGCCGCCGCTGATCTCGCTGACAATCTCCTCGCGCGTGACAATCCGCTGCTCGCTGCCGACCCCGCCTGTCGAGGCAAGATACGGACGCGTGGGATCGTATCTGCGGAAGGTCTCCACGTACCTTCTCTCCAGCGGTGGGGCCGGAATCTTGTCGCTGGCGACGGCCCAGACGAAGATGCTCGGATGATTTCGCAACCACAGCAATTGATCCTGCCACGACCGGCTG
>Ga0207752_1000006_pt1 | contig 92774 bp, 59 predicted proteins | sample Pon2CUnioCityCA_6_FD_187272 | JGI IMG/M metagenome (GOLD analysis project Ga0207752, IMG submission 187272) | Marine sediment microbial community from Union City, CA, USA - Pond 2C Sediment 2 (SPAdes) | ecosystem: Environmental > Aquatic > Marine > Intertidal zone > Salt pond sediment ... | reverse complement strand
GCGTGGCGTTGAGCACATTCGCCAGACCATCCGCGACGAAGAACCGAAAACGCCCAGCGCTCGCCTGACGGCCCTGGGCGAGCAGGCAAAGGAGGTAGCACTCATGCGACGCACACAACTGTTGGCCCTGGCCCGGCGGCTCAAGAGAGAACTCGAGTGGATTCCCCTCAAGGCCATGCGCAAGGAACCGGCAGAGCGCTATCAGTCCGTCTCCGAGCTGGCGCAGGACGTTTCCAACTACCTCACGGGCGCCGCCCTGTCAGCCGGCCCGGAATCCCGAATCTACCGCACCCGCAAATTCATGCGCAAACACGCCGGCTCCGTGGCGATGGTCACGCTCGTTGTCATTGCCGTTCTCCTGGGCCTGGCAGCCAGCATCCTGATGGGCTGTCGGGCAGAACGGGCCCGTAAGCAAGAAGCCGCGGCGCGCATGCAGATTGAGCAAGCCCTGGCGCGGGCAGAGCAAGCAGAGCGGATGGCGCAGGAGCAGAGCAAGAAGTCCGAGCGACTGGCCGAGAGCTATCGCAAGGCGCTCTATTTCAATCATATCGCGCTGGCCGATGTGGCCTACCGTGACAACAACATGCGGCGTGTTCGCGAACTGTTGGATTCGTGTCCCGAGGACCTGCGCGGATGGGAGTGGCATCGCCTCGACTATGTCTCGGATGTGTCTCGTATGACCCTACGCGGCCATGCCGATGATGTATGGGGGGTGGCGATCAGCCCAGATGGTAAACGGATCGCCTCTGGAAGTTTTGACAAGACGGTCAAGGTGTGGGACGTGGAATCCGGCATCGAGCTGATGACGCTGCGCGGCCATGAAGACCGGGTAGGTCCTGTTGCATTCAGCCCGGACGGCAGACGAATCGTATCCGGCAGCATGGACCGGACAGTCAGGCTTTGGGATGCGACAACCGGTGAAGAGTTGATGAAGCTGATCGGACACGACGCTGAAGTTCAGTCCGTCGCGTTCAGTCCGGACGGAGGACGAATCCTTTCGGACCTCGGCGACAAGACGATTAAGGTGTGGGATGCGGGGACGGGGGAAGAGCTGATGACACTCGAGGGGCACCGAGCCGAGGTGCTCAGTGCGGCATTCAGCCCGGACGGTAAACGCATCGCCTCGGCTGGTCAGGATAGCGTGGTCAGGCTCTGGGATGCGTCAACCGGCAAGGAAGTGATGATCCTGCGTGGGCACCAAGGCGATATCAGCTCTGTTGTCTTCAGCGCCGATGGCAAACGCATCGTGACAAGCAGTTGGGATGGTACAATCAGGCTGTGGAATCCCGCTACCGGCGACGAGCTAATGACGTTCAAAGGGCATCAGGGCAGGGTCTGGGGTGCAGCACTTGCGCCCGATGGCAGAAGACTTGTCTCTGCCGGCGCCGACAAAACGATCAAGGTATGGCATACGACAGCCGGCGTTGAACTGATGAGTTTGCGCGGACATGAGGGTGTCGTCCGCTGCGTCGCCTTCAGCCCGGATGGCAGGTGGATCGCGTCCGGCAGCGGGGACGGGACCGTCAAGGTGTGGGACACAGCCGTTGACCACGAACACACGCGGGTATGGGCGGATGGCATCACGTGGCAGGGGGTCAGTTTCGGTCCTGACGGAAACCGCATTCTATCCGGGAGCCGCGAACCAGGAGGGTATGTCAGAGTGTGGGATCGCTGGACGGGAACCGAACTGATGACACTTCGCGGATCCGAGAGCGATACGATTGCGTGCGCCGAGTTCAGCCCGGACGGCAAACGTGTCTTTGCTGGCCAGATCAGAAGAGGCACTGTCTGGGACGCGAGTACAGGCGAACAGCTGACAAGCCTCCATGCAGACAAGGGCTACGTGCTCGCGACGTTCAGTCCGGACGGCAAGGTACTTGCGATCTGGGAAGCGGACTGGAGCGGAGAGCCACATGACAACACGATCACGTTACGAGACGCGCGGACCGGCGTCGAATTGATGTCTTTGGCCGGGCATGAGGCCGAGGTCCAAGCCGTTGAATTCAGTCCGGACGGCAGACGGCTTGCCTCGGCCGACCTCGGCGGGACAATCAATCAGTGGAGCGTGGGAACGGGCGAGAAGCTCCTTACCTGGCAGCATGAAGGCGGCGTTCTCGCCATGGCTATCAGTCCGGATGGGTCGCGCCTGGCAACAAGCGGAACCGCGATGAACCGAGCGGTTGAGGTTTGGGATGCCGAGACAGGTGCCCGCGTCATGACGCTTCGCGGCCACGATGCCGAGATCTGGTCGGTGGCGTTCAGCCCCGGCGGGAAACGGATTGTATCAGGAAGCAAGGACAGAACTGTAAGAATCTGGGATGCTGCAAGCGGCACCGAATTGTTGACTATCCGACAGCCGAGGCGAAGCGACGGATGGACTCTTCCCGTCGCGAGGTTCAGCCCTGACGGCGAGACGATCGCGGTCGGTGGTTTTGGTGGGGTCATGCTGCTGGAGTCCCAGGCTCATGCCGACGGCTACGGAGCGTGGCGAACTGGCGCAGCGGCACGCGCGCTTGTGGATGAACTGCACCAAGCCCAGGGCTCGTATGCCGGGATCATCGAGGAACTCACCGCTGATGAGACCCTGGATCAGTCTGTACGCAAAGTCGCTCTCCAGATCGCCAACGCCCGGTTGTGGCAAGACGGCAAAGGTGAAAAGCAGGAAGAGGACTGACCCTTGGCCGCCGTTTCTGTCCTGCTGTAGACAAGTGAGGGGCAATACAAGATGCGAGAACTGCCCGCATTCATGGCTGAGTCCTTTGCAGACGTGGGCCTGAGGCCCGAGGTTGCCTACCCCAATGCAAGCGACTTCTTGCCTGTCGCTGCTGTTTGTGCCGCTTCGATCTTCTTCTCGGCGCTATGGCTGGTTGTCATCGCGAAGTACACGGCGTCAAACAGAGACAACGTTTAGACGACAGCACATGGCGAATCGGGAGCAAAAACCCGTACGGCGCAGTCACCGCCGCCAGCTACCTGACTGGCCCGGTAGCCTGTCGAGAGCTGGACTGACCTTCGGTGGCTATGCCTCGTGGACGACCTCTAAGCCGAGGAGGGCGGCCATGTGCTCTACGGGGCGTTGGAGGTCGCCGTAGAAGGTGACGCGGTGCCAGCCCCAGGTGTCCCAGTAGTTGAAGAGCTTGTCGATGTCGCCGACGGGCTCGGCGGCCAGCTTGGTCCGGCAGGCCTTGTCCTCGTCGATGTTCGCCACGGTCTTCGCGCGGTGCAGGATGACCTGCTTCTTGTCGGGGTCGAATTCGAGCGTGGTCGTCATCTCGCCCAACGGCATGAGCGAGCGCACCGCTGCGCCCTTGCGGTCCTCCGAGTGGTTACGGATGTGGTAGGGGTTCGCGGCGCCGTCGGGCCCGTAGACCTTGCTCGGTGCGACACAGTGGGCGTAGATGATCTGGTTCTTCGAGGTGTCGATGACCGGGTCGGAGATGTAGCCGGGCCGGCCCGTCAGGTAGCCCATCAGCAGCATGGTGATCGTCGACTTGAGGTCCGACTCGCACGCGCCGACGTAGCCGTCGTTGTTGAGCTGGAAGAAGCCGAGGCACGGATACGCCGTGATTTTGCCGCCATAGAACCCGCCCAGACAGTTGATCGTGATCGCCTGGGCCTTGTGCTCGTTCATCATCTGGCGCATGCCGAGGTACATAGCGCCCGACTTGACGATCTCGTCGCGCGTCGGCTCGACCACCTTCTCGGCCTGGCTCATCCACTGCTCGGCCCACTTGCGGGCCTCGGCCTTGTCGGCCTTCTCGTAATACTCGTTGAGATCGCCGTGCTCTCTGAAAATGGTCTTTGTTCCAAAGACGTTCTCGACCCCTTCCGGCGAGCAGCCGAAGCCGGTCCCGATCCGCAGGATGTTCGAGTGCCGCAGCTTGTTCATGCACGAGAAGCATTTCGCCGCCTGGGCGACGTCGTCGAAGTCGTTTGACGAGACGCCCGCAACCTTCCAGCCGTTCCGACGGGCCGCCGCGTAGGCGACGAGAAACTCGCCGGAGCCCCCGTAAAGGTCGTCGGCGAAGATCGTCGGCCGGCCCGTGGCGGCGATCGTCTGCGGCACGTTCGTCCAGATCCCCGTCATGTGACAGAGGTAGCCGTCCACCTCTTTATCCGATTCGAGGATCTTCTGAGCCTCGGCGACGTTATGTGCCGTCGCCGGCAGGAACTCGATATCCGGGCACGCCTGCTGGAGCTTCCGCGTGACTTCCTTTTTTCGCCCCTCGTAGTCATAGCCAATATTCGGCCACGTCGGTTGCGCCGGGGCGATATGCGAAAAGACGAGCCGGACTTTCGCCTTCGGGCACTCGGGCATGCTCTGTGCCGCCGCCGGCGCCGTGCCGAGCGCCGATACAGCCGCCAGTCCGGCGGCACACGCGGTGCACGTGCCGAGGAATTCCCGCCGCGAGAGGCCGCACGTGGATTCTGAAGAGCTGGTGATTTCTCTGCCGGATCTCATATCGACCTCCTGTATCTGCAACGTCGTTCGGTTGCCCGGACCTCGTGGTCGAGCGGTGGTACGACATCATAGCCGCCCCGCGAGGCAATGCCAAGCCCCTTGTCGATTCGACCGGATGCTGCGATCGACGCGATGCCGGCAATCGAAAGACAGGTCGGGAACTACAGAGTCAGTACTCGACGCGAACGACGACGGAACGGGCGAACGGGGGCAAGGACATGCCGTCTCCGATCTTCCCTTGGGACCATGCGTCGGTCCAGGGGTCGTAGATGCGGACGCGCGCACCGCTCTCTTTCGTAATGTCGGAGGGCAGATTGATGGACTGGCCCTTCAGGTTCTCGGGCGGGCGGCCTTCGGCCAGTTCGGTTTTCCAGGTGTTTTGCCTGTCGCGGCACCAGGCGAGGAATGTGTGCTGGCCGGCCAGAGCGTAGATTCGCAGCCGAGGGTGCTCGATGCGGATCGGGCGGAATTTCTCGGCCGGCGGGTCGATATCCTTCACGGCCTCTGCGAAACGGGCGAACTGATGCCAGAGGTCGTTCTTTGCCACGTAGCGGTCCCAGTGCCAGCACTGTCCGGGCCCGGCCGCCCCGGCGAAGAACGGCGCGAACAGCACGTCGTGCAGGATGATGCCGGCCTTGTCCCGATCGTAGAGCTTGAACGGGCCGCTGTGGCTCGGCTCGACCGCCCCGCTCTCGGCTAACAGGACAGGCTTGCCCGACTTGAAGCCGAGCAGTACGGTCACGGCGTCTGCAGCCAGAACGTCCACCGGGCCATGGCAGACTTCGAGTCGCGCTCCCAGGTCCAGATAGCGATGCACCTGCGCGAGATCGTTGTCCTCGATCGTGCACAGGGAGCGATACAGTTCCACCTTACGCTCGTGGTCGAAGCTGCCCTGGCTTTGCGTCGCCAGATTTCTGGGGAATCGTTCGTGCAGTGCGGCGAGCATCGTCTCAGTCCACTCCCGCGCGACGGCGGAATCGCCCAGCCACATCTCGGCGGTCCCCAGGTTTTGCACCGCGTCGAACTCATTCCAGAGCTCCCACGCGAAGATCGTCGGGTCGTCGCCGTATCGTCGCGCGTACCGGTCCAACTTCTTCTTGAATTGGGCGCGCGACGCCTCGCTGGCGAAGAAGTCGATAATGTCTCTGGCCGGACCGCCGTTGGATACGTGGTGAATCGGCTTGGCGGCCCATGATTGGCTACCGTCACCGAGGTGCCGGAAATGCTCCAGAGTCATTTTCACACGGATGTTGTACCTGTGGGCTAGAGCGAGCACGGCGTCGATCCGCTTGGCCTTCTGCTCGTCATACACGCCGCTCTTTTCGTGCTCGACATCAAAGAACGGATTGCTCAGCCACAGGCGAATGAAGTTACCTCCGTTCTCTGAAAGCCGGCGCATCCAGTCCTCCATCCGGGCGAGGGCCTCACTCTCGTCACGGCCGGGAGGCGCAATCATATTCAGTCCGATGGGAACGTACGGGCGCCCGTTCGAGAGCTCGAAGTAGCGCGCGTCGCGCGGGCTGACCCGAACATACGCTTGACCTTCAACGCTGCCAGCCAAACAAGACGCAAGCAGGAAACACGACAGTACAATGGCGTTACGCATCGACTCACACCCTTTCCACCCACTGATTACGTTTCGGCAAGTGCAAAAGCGTCCATGATTTAAGGGGACGCCATGGGTGAGTATAAACGCTGTCCCTGCGGATGCAAAGGTCTATGCCGGCCGTGCAGATGGCTTTCTTGGCGAATGGGCGGGCATTGATTTGATTCGGCGCTCACGTGCCGGTACAATGCGATCTGCGTACGAAGCCATGGGATGATCGAGAAGAGGAGCAGCACATGGAACATGAGGTTCTCTATCGGCCGTCGTATTCGCTGCTGCGGGTGGGTCTGCAACAGGGGGAATCCATCGCGGCGGAAGCCGGGGCGATGGTAAGCATGTCCAGCGGGATCGAGATGGAGACGAAGGCACGGGGCGGCGTCTTCGGGGCCCTTAAGAGGAAAGTGCTCGGCGGCGAGAGCTTCTTCGTCAATACGTTCCGGGCGAGCCGGCCGGGCGAGGTGACATTCGCCCCCACGCTGCCGGGCGACATTCAGGCGATGGAGCTGAGCGGCGGCACGATCTACGCCCAATCCGGCGCGTATATTGCCTGCTCGCCCGAGATTGAAGTGAATACAAAATGGGGCGGAGCGAAGACTTTCTTCTCCCGCGAGGGCCTGTTCCTGTTGAAACTGACCGGTACAGGTGCGGTCTTTCTGTCGAGCTACGGGGCCGTGCATCCGGTCGACCTGGAGTCGGGACAGGAGTACATCGTCGATACCGGCCACATGGTTGCGTTCGAGGAAACGGTCGGCTACCACGTCCAGAGGGTCGGCGGACTCAAGTCCACGTTCTTTAGCGGCGAGGGGCTCGTCTGCCGCCTCACCGGGCCGGGCAAGATCTTGATCCAGACCCGCAGCACGGATGCGTTTCTCGCCTGGCTCATCCCGCAGATCCCGAGGAAGGAATGATCCACAGACAGCGTGCCCTCATCCATGTCACCCTGTTGCTGGTATCGCTGAACGGTTCGTGTGCATCGCTCGCGCGATCCGATGCCTTCCTTCCGGGCCGGCAGGTGGGAATCATCCGGAGCGACCTCGTGCGAGAAGCGTCGGGCATCGTCGCCAGCCGGCGGAATCCCGGCGTGCTCTGGGTGCACAATGATTCGGGCGACGCCGCCCGGATCTATGCTATTAACGCGAAGGGTGAGTTCCTGGGCGTGTGCAACATCGACGGCGCTCGGTGCCGGGACTGGGAGGATATCGCCATCGGGCCGGGGCCCGATCCGAATCAGCACTACGTCTACATCGGCGACATCGGGGACAACCGGGGCCAGTATCGGGAGATCGTTGTCTACCGTGTTCCGGAGCCAAGGGTCGGCGCTGCGGCGCCGTTTGACACCATGACCGTCGGTCCCGTCGAAATGATCCGACTCACATACCCGGATGGGCCGCGGGACGCCGAGACACTCCTCGTCGATCCGCTGACTCGCGACATGTACATCATCTCCAAGCGCGAGTGGCGCTCCAGGGTCTATCGTGCCGCATTCCCGCAATCGACGACGCAACAAACCACGATGGAACAGGTCGCCGTGATGCCTTGGGGGTTCGCCGTGGCCGGCGACGTCTCGCCCGACGGCCGGCGCGTGGTCGTTCGGGGCATGTTCAACGCTTCATTATGGGTCCGTCCTGTCGGCGCGCCGCTGTGGCGTGTCTTCGGCGGCAAGCAAATTCAGCTTCCTCTGATCGATGAGCCGCAGGGCGAGGGCATCTGCTTCGACAGCCGGGGCGCCGGATATTTCACGATCGGTGAGATGCATCGGCCCCCTCTCCACTACTTTGCCGCCACCGAGCCCAACGTCTCGCACCGTCGGTAAGTCAGACTACAGGTCCCGAAGAACAGTTCGATCACGAATTGGCGGGCGTGAAAATCTGGCCTATACTTTAATTGAGGCCCGAGAAACTGCCGATATCTGTGCATAGAATCTGCACCGGTCTGCCGTTTCGCGAGGGCCGCGATTATCGGAGGTAGAGTGGGGTGAGTGTGATGAGTCGCCAATAGGACAGCCGCATATGTTCGAACGACCTACAAGACTGGAGTTGGTCATCATTATCGCAGCGCTGCTCGTGCTGATTTTCTGCAGCCGGCCGCCAACCTCCGGGAACGCGGATGTTCGTATCGACCCGGCACCGGCGTCCGAAGCATCCCGGCCCGCCGTGTTGCAGCCGGACCATAGCGAGTTCGCCACGCCGTCAGGAGTTTCATCCACCTCTGTACCTGTTGCCGATATTGAGGAGCTGCACGGCGCCGGGGCCGAGCAAAGCGAGGAGGCCTTGGAGGTTCCGTCGCCGCCCCAAACGAAGCGGATGGCCACGGTGGACGCACGCAACGCCGGCAATCTCAACTACAAGGACGTGATGTACGGCGAGGTCAAGGTTCGCTGGGTCTGGAACGGCACGAAGCTCGTGCCCCGCAAGGTCGTCGAGGTCAAGGAGCCGAGCGGCGTCGTCAGTGTCTGGAGCTTCGAAGACCACGAAAACATCGTGCTGTCCGAACTGTCCGATGGACAGGGGCCGGAGAATTGAATGCCCGTTGCAGGGCTCTGACCCTTCGGTAGTATTCACACCGTCACATGAATGGTGGGCATGGCCCACCCTACCTCGTCACGATCTTCGCAGATGCGCCAATGGGCATCCCACACGGCCGCGACACAGCCGACTGTCGTTCACGAGATGCCGAGGCGGCGCTTGCATTCGTCGAGCATAGCCGCCGTGCGGCTGGCGCCGACGCGCGTGACGCCGAGGGCGCGGACTTCCAGGAGCTTGTCGAGGTCGCGGACGCCTCCGGCTGCCTTGACCTGAACCTGTTTGGGCGAATGCTGCCGCATGAGCTTGAGGTCTTCAATAGTCGCGCCGCCGGTGCCGTAGCCGGTGGAGGTCTTGCCCCAATCAGCCCCGAGCTCGCCACAGATCTCGCATAGCTTGATCTTCTGATCGTCGTTCAGATAGCAATTCTCGAAGATCACCTTGACCTTCTGGCCCTGCTGATGCGTGACCTCGATGACGGCTGCGATGTCGGAGCGAACGTAGTCCCAGTCGCCACTAAGGACCTTGCTGATGTTGACGACCATGTCCAGCTCCTGCCCGCCGTCGGCGAGGGCCCGCTTCGCTTCAGCGAGCTTGATGGCGGTGGTGTGCCCACCATGAGGGAATCCGATGGTCGTGCTCGCCTGTACGGTGCTGCCCTTAAGGATCTGGGCACAGCGCTTGAGATAGTACGGCATGATGCAGACGCTGGCGACGTCGTACGCGAGAGCCAGCTCGCAGCCCTGCTCCAGGTCGCGCTCGGACAGCGTCGGGTTCAGCAGGGAATGATCGATCATCTTGGCGATATCGTGGTACGTGTAGTCCATCCGATGCTCCTTATTCTTCGAGGACCGTTCGAGATTCGATGTGCTCCGCCAATTCTCCCGGCAGCCACCACGTTGGCTTGAGCGTGCGGGGGCTGAAGAGCTTCTGGGCCTGATCGCGATAGTGAGGCGAGCTCGGACGGTCGCTCTGCCCGATCGGGACATAAGTCCAGCTCTGCACGGGTCTGCTCAAGACAACGATTTGCGTGGAGGTCTGACCGCCGCGTCCCCAGCGCGTGTGGTCGTCGCGGGCCCGCTCATAGGATACGTTGCGCAGCGTCGTCAGCCCGTACCCCCCGCCTCCGCCGAGAGGCCACGAGACTTCATCACGACCCACTCGGAACGTATCGCCGTACACGGCCTCAAGTGAGCCGTGATCCGCTTTGAGCCGGGCCATCGCGGAGGCGAACGAATCGGCCGCGACCTCAAGCTCCATGTCGCCGATACCAATCTCCGGTACGGGCTCGCCCAGAGCGGCGAGAAAATAGTCGATCTGGCTGGCCGCATAGGACACCGCTTCGGCACCGTGATCCTCGACAAGTTGTTTGCGCCAATAGTAGTATTTCAGTGCAGCGATCGAGTCGCGGTGCAACTGCCCGTCCCATGACAGCATCTCTTCGATCCCCGTTGCGTAATCCGAATCGGACTGATGACGCGCCCCGAATTCGGTGTGGGCGCGTTTCAATACCTCGAGCCACCGTTCGACCCCATACGGATGCACATCGGTTGCGTAGGCGAGGGCCTCTTCGACGGTGACGCATGTGTCCGCGTGAAGGAGTTGGACAGCTCGGGCCCCGCGCTGATTCGTGTAACCGCCGGAGGACCCGTAGAGATATGTCACGGTCTTGTCCGGCGAAAACGGGCTGTCCACCATCATCACGTCCGGCGGGATGTTGCAGTTCTGCATGTATCCCTGCGGCGGATTGAGCACCTGGAGATGGTCGCAGGCGGGATGCAGCCCTTGCCACTCCGTCGCCGAGGTGGAGCCGTCCACGGGCTTCGACCAGTCGTAGCCCGACGGCCGGCGCGGCACGCGGCCCGTGCGCTGGTAATAGATGTTGCCTGAGGTGTCCGCGACCATGACATTCTGAGGAAAGAGCTGCCGGGTGCTCAGGGCTTTCATCGCCCCGGAAAAATCCACGGCCATGTTGAACTCGTACCACGCCTCGGCGACCTGCACCTCATCGGCGTATGCCATCTTGGCCGCATAGGCCTTGCCCTGCCGCATCGCTACAATCGGGCCGTGGTGGGACGACCAGATGGTGATTTTTTGAGGCCCGGCCCCTTTGACTTCGACAGTCACTTCCCGACGATTGAGCGTCCGCCACTGCCCGTCGTACAGGTACTTCGTGGGATCGCCTTCCTTGAGCGTCAGCTCATACACATCGGCCGTGTCGGGCCCGCCCGTGGTCATCGCCCAGGCGATATCCGCATTGTGCCCAAGACCGATATAGGGACAGCCGGGCAAGGTGAACCCGCTGCCGTGCAGATCCCCGGCATGGATGCGAAATTCCCAGAACCTCGACGGGCCCCACCACGACAGATGGGGATCGATGTAGAGAATGGCGGCACCTTCGGCGCTTCGTCTCGGCGAGACCGCCCACTGGTTGGACCCTCGTGATTCCTGATCGAATCCGGGCCGGATGCCCCCCGCCTGCAGATCGTCGAAGACCTGCCCCACGGACCAGCCGTACAGAAAGAAACGAAAAAACGCCACGACCATGTGCTCATCCACCCGGCGCTCGCCCCACCAGGACGGAACGTCGTCGGGATGATCCGCGTAGAAGGCGTTGACCCCTCTGACGTATGCTCGTACGTGCCTTTGCACCTCCGGCCGAATTCGATCGAAGTGCCGCCGGCTCGTGCCATAGTGGTCCCAGAGGTGCGACACGGTATCCGATTGCACGCTCCCGGGACCCTCCAACCGGGCGCTTTCTCCCATCGCTCGCAGGTAGTTCTTCAGAAGCTCCTCGGGCCGATCCTGGGCCTGTGCCCAACCCATCGCGTAGAGGCCCGCTTCCGTCGTCGGTGCGTAGATGTGCGGGACACCCCACGTATCGCGGTAGACCACGGCCTTGCCGACATCTGCGCCGGCGCCGGGCATCTCCGCAGCGGTCGTCGCGGAGACGCACGCGAATACGGCCACACAGACAAACAAAACCCTCCATTGTGAAGCCATCATACGCTCCTTCCTTCGTCAGAAAGACAGTTCAGCGATTCCCATTGTGCAGAATCGCCTCTTGCGATCACGGCATGTACTGCATCAGAAATCGCGCGCTCTGTCGCAGGGCGGCTTTGCGCGTTTCCTGCGAGGCTTCGTAGGCTCGGTCCTCCACCTCCACGCAGAGAGGCCCGTCGTAGCCGATGTCGCCCAAGACCGAGAGGAAGCGGCCCCAGTCCACCTCGCCGAGGCCGGGCAGCTTCGGACTGTGATACTGCAATGGAGTGGCGAGAATGCCGACGTCGTTGAGCCGGTCGCGGTCGAGGCGCACATCCTTGGCATGAGCGTGGTGAATGCGATCCTTGAATTCCCACAGCGGCTTGATGTAGTCCATCTGCTGCCAGACCAGGTGCGATGGGTCGTAGTTCAGCCCGAAATGCTCGGACGGGATGTCCTCGAACATGCGCCGCCAGATCTTCGGGCTGGTGGCCAGGTTCTTGCCGCCGGGCCATTCGTCGTTGGTGAATAGCATCGGGCAGTTCTCGATGCCGATCCGCACGTCACGATCCTCGGCATACTTCACCAGCGGCTTCCAGACCTTCAGAAACCGCGGCCAGTTCGCATCCACGGACTTGGTCCAGTCCCGCCCGACGAATGTCGTGACCCTTCCCACTTCGAGCCGGGCCGCCGCCTGGATTACCTTCTTGAAGTGGGCCAGCACGCGCTTCGCCTCCACCTGGTCGGGCGTCAGAAAGTTCGGATAATATCCCAGCGCGCTGATGTCCACGCCGGAATTCTCCAGGATCTTGCGCACCTGGCCGGCCTCTCTGCGCCCGAGATTGGCAACATCGATGTGAGTCACGCCGGCGTAGCGCCGCTCCGCCTTGCCTTTCGGCCAGCACATCAGCTCGACACAGGAATAGCCCGCCTCGAAGGCGAATTCAACCACCTGATTCAATGGCAAGTCCGGCAGGATCGCACTGACGAAGCCGAGTCTCATGACTTTCCTCCTTTCACGGATACCCATTGCCCCTGACGGTGACTCTGCAGGATGGCCTCGCACAGCACGATCTCACGATGGCCGTCCGCAAAGGTCGGAAACGTCGCCGGTGCGGAAAAGTCCCCCGCCTTGATGTAATCGTAGAACGCGCGGAAGCACTGCTTGAACGTGTCGGGGAAGCCCTCATTGTGCCCGCCGGGATAATTGGCGAAGCGCCGGGCCCGGTCGCCGAGCAAGGCGGGGTCGCGAATCAGGCTTTCGTTGGGCTGGTCCCGATGCCCGATCCACAACTCGTTTGGCTGCTCGCTGCACCAGGACAGCGCCTGCTTCGAACCGGCGATCTCGTAGCGCAGGCAGTTCTTCCGCCCCGCCGTCACCTGTGAGACCCACAGGCATCCCCGGCCGCCCCCTTGGAATCGAATCAGCACGCAGCCGTAATCTTCGGTGGCGATATCGATGGACTCCGTCTTGACGGCGGCCTTCTCCTGCTTGCCCTTGAATGTCTCGACCTCTCCCAACGGCCTCTGCCGCACGGGATGCACGGTCGAGAGATCGGCACAGACTGCATCCACCTCCAGGCCCGTGATCGCATGGACCAAATCCAGCCAGTGCGTGCCGATATCGGCAATGGCCCGTAGCTCGCCTCCTTCTTCCGCCAGCACGCGCCAGTTGTAGTCGGTTGCGTGAAAGAGCCAGTCCTGCACGTAGCTGCCGCAGACGGAATAGACCCGGCCCAGGTCGCCGCGCTGCATCATATCGGCCGCTTCGAGGCACAGGGGATAGTAGCGGATGTTATAGTTGACGCCCGTTGCCAGGCCGGTGCGCTTCGCCAGCTTGACCAGCTCGGCGGACTCGGCCGAGTTCATGGCCAGCGGCTTCTCGCACAGGACGTGCTTGCCCGCATTCAATGCGGCCTTGGCCATTGGATAGTGCAGCCGGTTCGGCGTGGCGATGTGCACCACCTGTACGTTCTTATCCGCGAGGATCTCGTCGAAACTGGCATATGCCTTCGGCAGACCGAGCGTCCTGGCCGCCGACTCCGACTCGTCCCGCGAGACCCCAAGAATCCCGGCCACTTCCACTCCGGCCCGTCCCAGCGCCTCCACATGCACCGGCCCGATGAACCCCGCCCCAACCACCGCCGTACGAATCTTCATGCCTGTACCTCCTTTCGATAAGTCCATACAGGCCGCAACGATAGCACGGCACACAGACCCTGTCAACCGCGACCCGGATCACATCCAATACTCCCGCCTCGGAATGCCTCTGCGCCTGCCAGGCCCAGTCCTTGTTGGGAAGAGCTTGTTGTGAGTTCGTGCGATTTGCGACTCGACAGTGTATGCTGTTGTCGAATGATTACCTTTGGAGGATGAAAGGAGTGTGACCATGAGGTATTGCGTGGCCTTGTTGCTGGCGATGTTGGCCGCGTCGGTCGTGGCCGAGGCGGAGACTGCGATGCAGCCGTATGTTATGGACTGGCGGGACAACGCGGCGCCGCTGGTCGATCTTACGTCGTTTCTTGATGCGCCCGCCGGCAAGGACGGGCCAATCACGATTCGGGACGGGCATCTCGTGACGCCGGACGGCGAGCGGTTCCGCATCTGGGGCGTCAACGTCACGGGCGCCACGTGCTTTCCCGCGAAGGAAGATGCGCCGCTGGTCGCGGCACACCTGGCCCGGTTCGGGATCAACTGCGTGCGTTTTCACTTCCTCGACTCGAACTGGTCGGCGAGCCTGTTTGTGCGGGGTCGGGACGACACGCGGGCCCTCGATCCGAACCAACTGGACAAGCTCGATACCTTCGTCGCCGAACTGAAGAAACGCGGCATCTACACCAACCTGAACCTCAACGTCGGACGCACCTTCCGCAAAGGTGACGGCGTGCGGGACCACGAATATCTCGGCCTGGCCAAGGTCGTCAACTACTTCGACGAGCGGATCCAGATGCTGCACAAGGAGTACGCGCAACAACTGCTGACGCACCGTAACCCATACACGAAGACCGAGTATCGGCACGAGCCCGCCGTCGCCATCGTGGAACTGGTCAATGAGAACTCGATCGTCGAGGCGTGGTTCAGCGACCGGCTGCTCGGCAAGAACACCCAGAAGTACCCCGGCACCTGGGCCGACATCACAGCGTGGTACGCCGAGCAACTCACGGCGAAGTACAACGAGTGGCTGAAGAACACGCTCAGCGACGAAGACCTGCGCGAGCTTCGCCAAGCCGCGGGTGTCGCGGAGGGCGAATCGATCCCGCGCCTTACCAAGTCGCAATTCAAGGACGCACCGGCCAAGCGCTTCCACACCGAGGCGGCATTCTACATGCATCTGGAGCGGGAGTACTTCCAGGGCATGTACGACTACCTGAAGAACGATCTCGGCGTAAGGTCGCTGATCGTGGGCACGAGCGATCACAATCACTGGGCCACGGGCTATCCGTTGCTGGTCTCGACTTCCGAGTGCGACGTGATCGACGGGCACGTCTACTGGCAGCACCCAAACTACCATAGAGATCCGCAGACGGGCCGGCGGACGTTTTCCATTCCCAATACGCCGATGGTGGACGACCCTCGGAACTCGACGGTCGTGCAGTTGTCCCGTTCGGCCGTGGCCGGCAAGCCCTACACGGTCTCGGAGACGAATCATCCGTTTCCCAACGAGTACGCGTGCGAAGGCGTCGGTATTCTGGCGGCCTACGCCGCGTTGCACGACTGGGACGGCATCTTCTTCTATACGTTCGAGCACAAGGCCCCCGCCGAATGGGAAGCGCGAATGCCGAGCCATTTCGAGATCCGCCCCGATCCGGTGAAGATGATGAATATCGCCGCCGGTGCATACCTGTTCCTGCGCGGCGACGTGAGACCGGCGAGGGAAACCGTCGAGCGGTCCTACACAGAGGAGCAGGTCCGCGAGGGCATTCGCTCCTCACAGAGGCCGTTCTTCACGCCCGGCCTCGATCCGGCCCTGGCCTTGATCCACGCGACCAGAATCCGCGACTTCGCCACAGCCGCCGGGCCCTACCCTCAAGCTGCGGAGAGCAACGTGATTGTCTCCGATACCGGCCAGCTTACCTGGCGTCATGGGGACAGCAGGCCAGGCCGGGTGACAATAGAGACGGAGCGATCGCAGGGTCTTATCGGATTCGTCGGGCAGTCGCGGCTTGTGCTGAAGAACCTCGCGGTGACCGTCGAAAACGAATTCTGCTCTATCATTTTGACGTCGCTGGACGACAAGTCCGTCGCGCAGTCGGATCGACTTCTTCTCGTGACGACCGCGCGGGCTGCCAATACCGGCATGACGTGGAACGCCGAGCGAACGTCTCTCACGGGTTGGGGGATAGAACCGACAGTCATCGAGCCGGTCAAAGGGTTCGTCACGCTCCGGGACATCGAGCCCGGCGGACACGTCGAGGCAATTCCTCTCGACAGTCGCGCCAAGCCGCTTGGCAACACGGTAGAGGTCGAGAGAACCGATGCCGGTTATCGCATCACCTTGGGCGAATCGGCAACGCCGTGGTATCTCATCCGCATTCGTCGCTAGCACCGCATTTCAGAAATCGTGCGACCTCAGTTTGCTTCGCTTCGCTCGCAATGACATGCAGTGGCCTATGTATGTCGTTGCGAGGAGCGCAGCGACGAAGCAATCTCTCCCCCGGATCGGCGCAGAAGTTCCGAAATGCAGTACTAAGTCCTGAAGACCGGATCGAGCGAATGGGCCATCTGTTGCAGCGTCTCTTTCTCTCTCTGTGAGACCGGCCGGAAGCTCATGGCCAGGTCGAGGGCGAGGCGAAAGAGCGATTCGTCGCCCGGTGGGATGGCGGCCGTGACCGACTGGCTCAGCGTGAAGTACAGCGCAAGCTTCGCCTGTTTGCGATCCGTGAGCGGCTGATACCAGCATTTCGGATACTGCTTTCGCAACGGATCGTTCTCGGGCCATTGCTGCTTGGCCATGGCCTTCAGCGCCAGCCTCGCGACGCCCTTGGACTTGGCGGCCTCGATCACGCGCGGGCCGAAGTTGCCCTCGTAGAACGTGGCGAAGTTGATGGGAAAGAGGATCGAATCGAAATCGTACCGCTCCATCGCAGCCAGCGCGGCCTCCTCGGAGTGGGCCGAGAAGCCGAGGTAGCGAATGCGCCCCTGCTTCTTCGCATCGAGAAAAACCTCCATCGCACCGCCTTTGCCGAACGCGACCTCGACATCCTTGTCCACGTCCGAGATGGCGTGGAGTTGATAGAGATCCAGGTGGTCCGTCCGCAGCCGCTTCAAAGACTCGGCCAACTCGACGGCGGCCCCCTCCTTCGTTCGCTCGGTGGTCTTGCACGCGAGGAAGACATCCTTGCGATAGGGCTCCAGGGCGGGGCCGAGCTTGATCTCGGCGTCACCATAGGTGGGCGCGACATCAAAGTAATTGACCCCCTTCTCGACGGCTTCCGCGACGACGCGATTCGCGTGCTCCTGTTCGACGCCGCTGACAACGATCCCGCCGAACCCGATGATCGAAAGCCTCTCGCCCGTGTCCCCGTATGCCCGCTGCGGCAGCTTCGGGGCGTTCTCACACGGACAGCCCGGCTCGCATTCGCCTTCCGCCGCGCCGGCCTGTCGCGCGAGGCCGCCGGCCATCAACGATCCCGTGGTGACTGCACTACTTTTCAAGAACTGCCTTCTCTTCATCGTTTCGGGTTCCTGTCTTCTGTCATTGCCCTGTGTTCACCAGTTCGGATGTTCTTGTTTGTTACGCAGCACGCTGCATTGGGTTCTCTGTCTTTGCGTCGTTAAGCCCGCGGCGGAACGCTACAGTTGCCAGGGGCTGCGCCAAGAGCGTGCCAGCATACGGTTGGCCTCAGCGTCGTCGATGAAGTGCTCGGCGTCGGGGTTCCAGCGGAGCCTTCGGCCCAGACGCATCGCGATATCGCAGATATGACAGACCGTATCCGTCCGCACCGCCGACTCGATGGACGATACCGGCGTATTCCTCGTGCGGACGGAATCGAGGAAGGCGCCCCAGTGGTCCGTGCTTACCGTGAAGTGGCGTTCCTCGGGCCCGATCTGCTCCTGCAAGAGCGATTCGGGCTCCGCGTCAATCGCTCCTCGCTTGACGAAGACCCAGCCGTCCGTTCCCTCGAAGAGCACGCCCTGCCGCTGTTTGCTGTTGTCCACGAAGTCCACTGCCACGCCGTTGGCGTACTTCAGGGTCATATCCCAGCCGGTCGCACAATCGTAAAGCCCATCCGGCGGGAACTCGCCGGTCCCTTCGACTTCGACCGGTCCCGTGTGGTCGGCGTCGTTTCCCCACTGCGCGATGTCCACGTGATGGATACCCCAGGTGGTGATCCATCCCAGCGAGAAGTTGCTCATATGTCCCCACTCGCCGCAGTTTCCAACGATGCCGTGGCTGTACGGCATCCAGCGGGCCGGCCCGACCCACATCTCCCAGTCGAGCCACGGCGGCGCCGGCTCCGGGCGGACCAGGCCGACGGCCCGACTGGCCGGCGTCGCCGCGACGATCCGTCGGAGCTTTCCGATACGCCCGTTCTGCACCAGCTCGCAGGCAAAGCCGAAATTGCGTTCGGAACGTTGCTGCGTGCCGAATTGGAAGACGCGGTCATAGCGGCGGACCGCCTCCCGCAGCGCGATATCATCTTTGACACTGAGCCCCAGAGGCTTTTCGAGGAAGATATCCTTGCCCGCCCTCGCCGCCTCTACGGATTGCAGCACATGCCAAGCGTCGGGCGTCGCGATGGAGACGGCATCGATGTCCTCTCTGGCCAGAATCTCACGATAGTCGCCGTAGGCCGCACAGGCCGTGTTGCCATAGTGCTCGTCCACGATTCTCTTCGCTTCCTCAAGGCGATTGGCGTTGACATCGCAAACAGCGACCACGCGGCAGGTTGTGTGTCCCAGGAAGCTGCGCAGGTTCTCCTTGCCCCTGCCGCCGAGGCCGATAGCGGCCAGAGTGATACGGTTGCCTGCGGCCGGCTGCCCATCCCGCCCAATCGCGGAGGCCGATACGTAGTAAGGAAGCGCCAGCACGCCCGTTGCGCCGCGCAGCAATCCGCGTCGTGTGATGCCCCTGCTATCGCTCACTCTCGCCCCCCTTTTTGCTGACGTATCTGGGCGCTTGGCGTTGCGTCGGCCGGCAGATCACCTGTGGCGAACTGAATCGCGTCCAGGTAGAAACGCAGGATCGCCGGATTCCACCAGATCTCCGTGCGATGCCCGATCGCGCTATAAAAGACCCGGCCCTCGCCGTATCGTTTGATCCACGCCAAGGCAAAGTCGTTGTCCTTGCGGTGGATCCACGGCACCGTCATATTCGTGTTCGCAGTGTCGAGCGATAAAAGCACGCGCACCTTCTCGCACGAGTACGGCTCGCGAAACTGAAAGATCTCTTCCGCCAGCCGAAAGTCCTTGCCCTCGAACGCCGCCAGCAGCGGATGAGCGGGCTCCTCCAGCCTGATGGCGACCTCTTCATTCCAAGGATGTCCCCAATAGCCCGCACCGATTAGCTCCAGGAACTCAGGCCAGTGCGTGTTGCCTCCGATTGCGTGATGATAGGCGATGATGCCACCGCCTTGGGCGACATAGTCCAGCAGGCTCTTTCGCAGCAACATCTCGACCTCGTTGACATCCGCGCCGCGGTCTTTGAACTTCTCCATATCCGTGTCGGTCGGACGGATCCACGGGCCATTGCTGTTGTTCAGAAGGATGGCGTCGAACTGCTTGATGTTCTCGGGCAGGTACATCGCAACATCATCGCTGACAACGGGCTTGAAAGCGCCGGTCCTCTCGCCAAGCAGACGCATCGCATATTCGGCCTGCGGAATTGTATACCCCTTGTGCGGCGACTGCTCCATGAAGGGCGTGTTCCAGATCAGCACGCGACGAGACTCCTTGGGGACGACTGTCACCGTCTGTGGCACGGCTGCCTCGATGCGCCGGGCCTCCTGCTCCGTAACCTGGCCGTTCGCCGTCATCATCAGCACGCTCAGCAACGCAGATACAGCGGTGATCTTCTGAGAATCGATCATGCAATATTGTTCTCCGGCGATTACAGGGACCAGCCTTGCCGGTATTCCCGTTTCAGTGCGTCATTTGCCTCCGGCAGGTTCACGATCTTCATTTCGACGGGGTTGAACTCGATGGTCTTGCCGAACCGCGTAGCGACATTGCCGAGCAGGACGAGTTCGGTCAGCGGCCCGCTGTAGTCGAAATTCGACATGGCGGTCGGGCCGCCCCGGCAGGCGTCGAGCCACTCTTTCTCGTGGCCCGGCGAGCGGGGCAACGAATCCGCCAGAGGCGCGAGATCCTTGAACTTCTCTTCGGGCAACAGAGTCACAGCGGTGTTGTGGCCGTTCGCGTGGAGCATGCCCTCGCTGCCGACGAGGAGGCAGCCCGCGTGGTCGGCCCACTTTTTCTCGCCCGCGTCGCCCCAGTCAAGCTTGCGGCCCATCATCTCCTCGATCTTCTCCCGCGGCCCGGGGGCCCTGCCGCCGCCGTTGTACCAGTTGACCGTGACGGGCGGCATCGCTCCGCGCGCCGGGATGGTGTATCGGACCATCTCCCACTTCGGGAACGTCGTCTCGTGCACGCCGGAGAGTTCGACATCGAGCCGGATCGTGCGGTCCGGCGGGCTGGCGTCCGAATCATCCCACAACGAATCGAACTTCAGACCCTTGAAGAAGACGTTCATCGTGTGGCAGGCCCAGTTGCCGAGTTGACCGGTGGCAAAGTCGCGCCACGTGTGCCACTCGGCCCAGCGAGAATTGTACGGCCGATACTTCGCCGGACCCAGCCACAGATCCCATTGAAGAAACTCCGGCACGGGATGCTCGTCCGTCGGGATGGGCCGCTCACCCGCCCCGCCGCCGGTATTCCAGGCATGGACCTCGCGAACTTCGCCGAGGACCCCGGCCTGAATCAGTTCCACGCCCCGACGAAATGCCTCGCTGGCGGTGCCCTGATTGCCCATCTGCGTGGCGACCTTGTGTTTTCGGGCCAGATCCCGCAGTGTTCGGGCCTCAAAAATGTCGTGCGTCAGGGGCTTCTCGCACAGGACGTGCTTGCCCCGTTTGACCGCGGCCCCTGAAATCACGGCGTGCGTATGGTCCGGCGTCGCGACCGTGATCGCATCGACCTGCTTGTCCATCTCGTCGAGCATCACGCGAAAATCGTGATACGTCTTCGCCTGTGGGACCGCCTGATAGTAGGGAGCGGCCCGCCGGTCATTCACATCGCACATCGCGACCACGTTCGCCAACTTCGGCATCGTATCCGAGAACCAACTGCCCCGCCCGGACACGCCGACAATCGCGAGGCTCACCTTCTCATTCGCCTCGTAGCTCCAGAGGGATCGACTGTCCTTCAGAATAACCAGCCCCATCACGCCGCAGGCGGAGTTCTTGAGAAACGTGCGTCGCGCGAATTGTCCTGCCATAGCCGGCCTCCTTCGCCTCTGTGCATGGGACGGCTTTCCTGTCCACGACAGGATGCCTTGCCGCGATGGTATCCTCGTGCGCGGGCCGGTGCAAGAAGCTATTGAGATCGTCCGGTCCAGTACGTGGCGTCAAGGGCCTTGGGCTCGATGAGCGTTTCAATCGCCGCATGCAAAGTGTCCCCGGCCGTTGGCTACGGCGTCTTCTTGGCCGAGAGGTCGGCGCAGACGAGTTCCTTGTCGTTGCGGGCGTACACGCAGCGATTCGCGAAAGCGGGGTGGGACCAGGTGACGCCGCCTCGCTGGTCGAGCTGTTGCTCGGTCGGTTCGATCAACTTGGCCCGGCTGATCTCGTGAAAGCCGTCAGGCGAGAGGCGGCTGATGATCAGCTCGCCCCGCTCGTTGAACATCCAGATCCTCTCGCCATTGTGGACCATATGGATATTGGCCCAGCGCGCCTTGGGGGTGGCCGTCAGGTCCTCCCAGATGCGGTCGCCGGTCTTGAGGTCCAGGCAGCGCAGTTCGCCGTAGCTGTCCAGGCCATAGATGAAGTCGCCCAGGAGTATCGGCGTCGAGATGCAACAGTGCAGCGCGTCCGTGTTGCGCTCGTTGGCGCCCTGGCGGCGCCAGAGCTTCTCTACGGCCGGCTTGTCCTGATGCACTTTCAAGAGGAGCGAGCCGTCGAAAAAACCGCTCACGAAGAGATGCTCGCCGTCGAAGACGGGCGTGGCGATTGTCATCACCATCTGCGTTGGCGGGAACGGATGCTCCCAGTGGAGCCGGCCCGTCTGCGGATCGAGGCCCACAATGCGCTCACCGGACAGGTAGACGAGGACGCGTTTGCCGGCCTGTTCGATGACGATGGGTGCCGAATAAGATAGCGAATCGTCCAGGGCCCGCCATCGCTCCTGCCCGGTCGCCGCGTCAAAGGCCATCACGCACGCATTGTCTTTGCCGCCGATGGGCACGATGAGCAAGTCGCCCTCCACCAGCGGAGCGCCGGCAATCCCCCAGATCGGGACCCTGGTCCCATACTCCTTCCTGCCGTCGTGACTCCAGAGCAGCTTTCCCGATTTCGCATCGAAGCCGTGCAGATGTCCCATGGTGCCGAGGGAATATGCTTTGCCGTCGTGGATCGTGATTGCCGCCCGCGGCCCGGCCTCATACTGGACGCGCTCATACCGGCACTCATATGCAAACGACCATTGCTTGTCACCCGTCGCGGCATCGAAGCTATGCACACGCTCCTGCGCCGTGGGCTTCGTGACGCGGTCCATGACAAAGACACGCCCGTTGGCGACGGTTGGGCCATTGTAGCCGCTGCCGATTTCGACGCGCCACTTGATCGGCAATTGCGACGACTCGAACCGCTCGACGATCCCCGTTTCCGTCCAGGTTCCGTCACGGTTCGGGCCGCGCCATTGGGGCCAATCAGCAGCAACCGACGGCTTGCTACATATGGACACCGCCAACGCGGCGAGACACATGAATATCATACCGAGTTGTCTGTCCATTTGATTCCATACCCCCTTCTGGTCGTTCTTTCCGGGTCACCATCGACAACGGCGGTGCGCGACCGACCCATAGTTTACCGGGAATCCTCTCGCGTCACAACAGCAAGTCAGGTATCCTACTGTCCAATGTCGGTGACCGTGGGGCATCGACAAGAGCAGTCACCACAGCGAAGGAAAGGGGCCATGATGGGATCATTTCACGGTTTCGACGGGCACGTTTCAAGACGCACGTTCCTTCAGGCAGTCGGCGGAACGACGACCGCTCTATCGCTGAGCCCGCACAGTTGGCTCAGCAGCTTGGCGATGGCGCAACCCGCCGGACCGGCCAAAAAACCCGCCGTCGTGCGGGCAGCCTTTGTCTATCCTCCTACCGAATCCCTACGGAAGGTTGGTTACTATAGCTGGCCCGGCTCGACGTTCGACGCCGAGGGGCGGCAGTTGCAGTACATGGGCAAGCTGCAGGAGTTTGAAACCAGGCTCGGTGTGCGGATCTCGGTCGAGCGGCAGCCGCTGGATGGGGACGACAACGTGACGCGCTTCATCAATCAGGTGAAGGCCGAATCGCCGGACGCGCTGTTCCTCGTGCCTTTCAAGAAGGGGCACTGGCCGCACGTGACACGCATCGTTGAGGAAACGAAGCTACCGACGGTCGTTCTGGCCCCACTGGGGGTGCTTCTGGTCGGCATGGTTCGCGAATTTCACCGCAAACCCGGCGTCTACATGATCAACTCGCTCGACAACTTCGATGCGGTCGAGCGGGGTATGCGGATGGTCCGGGCCGCCGCGTGGATAAAGCAGAGTCTGATTCTCAATATTGCGGCCTCCCGCGCCGACGACTACGTCGTGCCGCATCTGGGCACGCGAGTCCGAACCGTGGCCAATACGGGCTTCATCGAAGAGTTCAAACGGACCGGCGCCACAGGCGAAGTCCGGGAGACGGCCGCCCGCTACCGGAAGGACGCGCGGGAGATCTTTCAGCCCACGGCCGAGGATATTCTCGATGCGGCAAGGGCGACAATTGCGCTGCGGCGAGTGGTCGCAGAGGCCGGGGCCGACGCCGTGATGATGGAGTGTTTAGCGGGTCTACGGCATCCGCACCAGCACGTCCCGCCGTGTATGGGTTTCATGGACCTGCGTGACGACGGCCTCCCGGCCGGCTGCGAATCTGACCTCGACGCGACGCTGACGATGATGCTGTTCCAGTATCTGTTCGACAAGCCGGGGTTCCAGCACAACCCGACCGTTGAAACCGAGAGCAATCATTACTTCTGCGCCCATTGCACGAGTGCGACGAAGATGAAGGGAGCGGATGCCCCGCCGGAGCCGTACGTCCTGATGAACCATGCCGAGGCGGGCTGGGGCTGCGTGCCGCGGGTCCTCTTCTCGCCGGGGCAGGAGGTGACTATTGCGAAGTATCTCTCCGTGAGATCGGATGCGGAGACGCCGCAGATGCTCGTGTACTCGGGCGAGATCGTCGGGTGCCCGCCTGTCCCGCAGACCGGGGGCTGCCGGACCAACGCGGAGACGACCATCAATGAGCTACAGGACGTTGCGGATCTGAAGGGGCACCACCTCGTCATGGTCTATGACAACTACGCCAGGGCCCTGCACAGATTCTGCCAGATGTACGGTGTCGAGGCGGTCGTATGACTCGCCACGCGACATGAATGATCGTGAGTTTCAGGAGGCCACGAGATGGGATCCAAGTCAGTCGTATCACGAAGAAGTTTCATGCAACAATCCGCAAAGGTCTCGCTCGGTGCGGCCGCGGGGCTGAGTCTGTGGGGCACGAGCCGCTCCTGGGCCGGGGCGAACGATCGCGTGCGCGTGGCCGTTGTGGGCGTCCGCGGGCACGGATTCGGCAGCCATATCCGTAACTACCCGTCCCTGCCAAACGTCGAAGTGGCGGCCCTGTGCGATATTGATGAGAACATGTTCCCCGAGCGGCTCAAGTGGTTCGAGAAGAACGACCTTCCCATCCCCAAGACCTACGTGGACATCCGCAAGCTGCTCGAAGACAAGACCATCGACGCAATCAGCGTGGCCACGCCCAATCACTGGCACGCGCTGGCCGGCGTCTGGGCCTGTCAGGCCGGCAAGCATGCCCACATCGAGAAGCCGTTCACTCACAACGTCTTCGAGGGGCAAAAGCTCATCGCGGCCGCGAAGAAATACAAGCGTGTGGTGCACCACGGCACCGAATGCCGCAGCTCGAAGGCCTACCAGGAGGCGATGGAGTTCATGCGCAACGGTGGGCTCGGCGAGGTCTACATGGCCAAAGGAACCTGCTACAAGTGGCGCGACACCATCAAGCACACACCGGAAGAGCCGGTGCCGCCGGGCGTCCACTACGACATCTGGCTGGGGCCGGCCCCGCAGCGGCCTTTCTCGCGCAATCGCTTCCACTATAACTGGCATTGGCATTGGGATTACGGCAACGGCGACATCGGCAACCAGGGCGTGCACGAGATGGACATTGCGCGATGGGGACTTGGCGTGACGCTGCCGACGCGGGTGACGTCCATGGGCGCGCACGTGATGTTCGACGACGATCAGGAGACGCCGAACGTGCAGATCGCCGTTTTTGAATTTCCGAATCCAAAAGGCGGCGGCGACAAGAAGAAGATCCTGCAATTCGAGGTCCGCCACTGGATCACCAACTACGAAGGCGGTTTCGGCAAGCCGGCCGACAATAACATCGGCAACATCTTCTACGGCTCGGAGGGCTACATGACGATGCACGGCGGCCGCTGGCAGACGTTCATGGGCAGGAAACGCGAGCCGGGTCCCTCAGGCACGACGAAGAACAACCAGGACCGGGACCACTACCAGAACTTCATCAATGCCATCCGGGCCAACGACGCCTCCGGCCTGCCGGGCTGCGTGGAGGACGGCCATTGCAGTTGCTCGCTTATTCATCTGGCGAACACATCTTATCGGCTCGGGCGGTCGCTGGCGTTCGATCCCGACCGACAACGGTACGTCAATGATAACGAGGCGAACCGGATGCTCACTCGGGATTACCGCGCTCCTTTTGTCGTTCCGAAGGAGGTTTGAGCCGCGGACGGAATTAGAACGTATGTGCTTTCTGTTCCATAATCTGGTATAATAGAGCCGATGAGTGGGCTCCCCAGCGTGATGTTCGGCCTTGGGAGGTCCGGGCAAACCGGCGCACGTAGGCACGGTTGCCGCATTTTCATCAGGAACGGCAGAAGATCGTGCCGAACGGGTTAGCTATGTTCGTACCTGCGTACAATTCGCTTCTGGTTCTGTCACGCCGGATCGTGCCGCGGCGTTCGAGGTTCTTGCGCGTGGTCGATCAGGTCAAAGTCATTGCTCATCGCGGTGCATCGCACTTGGCGCCCGAGAATACGCTAGCCTCCGTAGATCTGGCGTGGCAATTGGGCGCGGATGCCGTGGAAGTGGATGTACACCTGACGCGGGACGGCCGAATCGTCGCGCTCCACGACCCGGCGACCGGGCGGACCGCCGGTACGCACCTGGAGGTCGCCGCGACCCATTCCCGACATCTCCGTCTACTCGATGTCGGCCGGCACAAGCACCCGGGATTCGCCGGCGAGGCCATTCCGTTCCTCGAAGAGGTCCTGGAAACGGTGCCCCCCGGCCGGCAACTCTTCATTGAGATCAAGTGCGGCCCCGAGATCCTGCCCCCACTGGACAGGGCAGTTGCGGGCAGTGGGAAGCGCTCGCAGATTGAGATGATCGGGTTCGATCTCGATACGATGAAGGCCGCTAAGGCTATGATGCCGGATGTACCCGCCCATTGGCTCTGCGAGAAGCGATATTGGGCCCCCTACAGCCGTCTGCTGGCGAAGGAGGCGAGAGCCCACGGTCTTGACGGTCTCGACGTTCACTGGTCGGGGATTACTCGACGTTTCATCTCAGCCGTTAAGGAGGTCGGTCTGAAGCTCTACGCCTGGACGGTGGATGAGCCGGCCGACGCCGTTCGTCTGCGGGCGATGGGCGTTGACGGCATCACGACGAATCGGCCCGGCTGGCTGCGGGGCCAAATCCATGGTCCGTCCCTGGCCCGGCAGCATATGGATGCCATCCGGGACCCGCGGCTCGCACAGTCTGGCCGGGCGCATGCCTTGTCCTGTGCATTGCCACCGGTTTCCGGTTGACTTCGGTGCGTCCTATAAGGTATACTCAAATTGGCGATCCATCGTGATTTGGTGATACAGGCAACGTGTGGGTTTGCAGCCGTATCAGGGCTGGACCATGCACCGGAGGATGATCAGTCGTGGTGATAAATCCTCGAATTCAGGCCGACAACTGCGTCTCTCCGCCATTTTCCCCACCCTGGTTTTCTTGCTTGTGAAGGAACCCTGGCATGTGTAGAGAGAGAGTCGTTCCAGTTGCGTTCGGTGTTGTCCTCAGCCTGGTTCTGATCGGGACTGTCCGAGGCGATATCGAGACGGGTCTTATCGGCTATTGGCCGTTGGATGGCGACGGCACAGACGTCAGCGGCAACGAGCTCCATGGGACGATCAACGGCAGTGTCATACCGGCGCCGGATCGCTCCGGCTATGCCGATTCGGCTATGTCCTTCCCAGGGGATGCCGCGTCCAACATCGTCGTTGCCGATGCACCTGCACTGAATATCACGGGCGAGATGACTCTGACCGCATGGGTCTTCCTGAATGGCGGTCATGAGAACAACAGCAGGATCCTTGCCAAGGGAGGCGGAAGCGGCGCCAGATCCTGGAACCTGAATATCGAAGCCAAGGTAGGCGAGGTCACATTTCCTGCGACGATGCAGATCTCGGCCACCGGCGCTACCTCTTTCAGTTTGAACGATGCGGAGCCTCTGCCGACCGATCGGTGGGTGCACATGGCGGGCGTGTACCGGCCCGGCGAGGCGGTGGAGCTGTACGTGGATGGCGAGTTGCAGGCTCGCAATGCCACGGATATTCCGGCCGCCCAGTTCAGCGACAATGGGTTGGACATGTTCATCGGGTCGCGGAACGCGTGCGGCAACTGCGGCTGGAACGGCTTCATTGACGAGGCCCGCGTCTACGGCCGAGCTTTGTCCCCCGAGGACATCAAGGAGCTTGTGGCGTTCCTTCCTGCTCCTCGCGTAAAGGCCTGGAGCCCCCAGCCGGCCGACGGCGCGACGGGCATTGTGATGCCGTTGTTCCGGTGGAAGTCGGGAGTGACGGCGGCCCTGCACGATGTCTATGTGGGCACCGATCCCGAACTCGGCGCCGGGGAGCTGGCCGGCTTTCATTTGCCGATAACAACGCACTGGTATGGGCCGGGTCTGGTGCCCGGCGTCACGTATTACTGGCGCGTCGATGAGATCGAGGTGGATATGACGACCGTCCACACGGGGGACGTGTGGCACTTCACCGCTGCGCCCGTAATCGCGTACGACCCGGCACCCTACAACGGGGCCAGGTGGGTGGACCCCGACACCGATCTGGGTTGGACCGGGGGCCTGAACGCCATCGCACACGAGGTGTACTTCGGTACGGATGAGGCGGCGGTCGCCGACGGCACGGGTGAGACCTTCAAGGTCAAGCAGCCCGCGATCACATTCGATCCGGGGCCCCTCCAGGCCGGGACCACCCATTACTGGCGCATCGACGAGGTCAGCACGGCAGGCACGGAGAAGGGGCAGGTCTGGAGCTTCACGACGATCGGCCCGGGCGGCGGTGCTAAGGGCGAATACTTCACGAATATAGACCTCTCGGGCGATCCCGCCGTGACGCGCATCGACGCGGCGATCGATTTCTCCTGGCCCGACGGCTCGACCGCCGGGACGAACTCACCCGCCGAAGGCATTCCGACCAATGGCTTCTCCTGTCGCTGGACGGCGGACCTGGAAGTGGACCGTGCCGACAGGTACACATTCGTGACTCGCAGCGATGATGGCGTTCGCGTCTATCTCGACGGCGTGCGCGTGATCAATAATTGGACCGATCACGGGGCGACGGATGATCCCTCCGGGCCGCTCGAACTCGCGCCGGCGCGGGTGTACTCGCTGGTGATGGAGATGTATGAAAATACAGGCAGCGCTACGGCCCGACTGTCCTGGGAGAGCCCCTCAATGGCTCGCCAGGTGCTCCCGCGCGGCCCGTTGCAGCCACCGCTTCATGCGGGCATGCCTTCTCCGGCCCATGGGGCCGGCTACGTGCCGCAGGATGTGGTCCTGAGCTGGTGGGCAGGAGATGAGGCTACTCAGCACGATGTTTACTTCGGTGACGATGCCGAGGCAGTGGCGAATGCCGATACGTCCGGTACCGCCTATCAGGGACGCCAATCCCTCGATGCAACGACGTTCGGCGCCGGCGCGCTCGAATGGGGCAAGACCTATCATTGGCGAATTGATGAAGTCAACGGCGAGGCCCTAAGAGGCAGCGTCTGGAGTTTCACGACGGCCGATTGCCTCGTCGTGGATAACTTCGAGAGCTATAACGACGACGTCGCGGCCGGCACGACGATCTTCGACACATGGATCGACGGCCTTGTGAACAACACCGGCTCGCTCGTTGGCTACTGGGAGGCCCCGTTCGCCGAGCAGACGATCGTCCACGGCGGCAACCAGTCCATGCCTCTGGACTACGACAACGTGAATCCGCCGTACTACTCCGAGGTCGAGCGGATCTGGGACACGCCGCAGAACTGGACGATCGACGGCGTTGACACTCTGACGCTGTACGTCCGCGGCCGGGCGAGCAACGACCCGGACCGCCTGTACGTCGCCGTTCAGGATAGCACCAACCACATCGGGGTCGCGGCCTGTCCGGATGCCACGATACTCACCGCCGCGACGTGGACCGAGTGGGAAATTTCTCTGAGCGAGTTCAATGGTGTGAATCCGGCCAGGGTCAAAGCGATCTATGTCGGCGTCGGCGACCGGGACAATCCGCAGCCCGGCGGCGCCGGACTGCTCTATATCGATGATATTCGTGTGGCAAGACCCGCGCCGATTCAGTAGCCGGGCGACCGTCATGTTGGCGACGCAAAATGACGATATTGTACATGGGTCCCGATGGCCCATGCCGTAATGCTGCGGGTTTGCAGCAGACTGGAACCATTTGAATGGGAGGTTGGTCATGTGCAAGAGCATATTTCTTATCGGCCTTGTCTGTATGTTGGGCTCAGCGCCTGCGGCCTTTGGCGACCTGATCGGCTGGTGGACGTTTGACGAAGGCAGCGGGACCGTTGCCCAGGACTCCAGCGGCAATGGTATCGACGGTACGTTCGTCGGCAGCCCGGAGTGGGTAGCCGGTATTCGCGACGGCGCGCTGCAATTCGACGGTGCGTCCGCCGTGAGTTGCGGCAACACGACCGCCCTGGAGCTTACCGGACCAATGACCATCGCCTGCTGGGTCAACCCGGCCTCCCTCGGCGCCGCCGTGAACGATGACCGGGCCCTTGTGGGGCGGGACGGGTCCTATGCATTCAAGGCCACGGGCAGCAACCTGCGACTTACGACCCCCGGCGTCCTTGATCATACCGCCCCAGGCGCGGTTCTGGCGGTCGGAGAATGGCAGCACGCAGCCGTCACCTTCCAGCCGGACCAGGCCAGCGGTGCGGTCTTCTACCTCAACGGCACCGAGACAGATCGGGTGAATGCGTCGGCCATGAACGCGGGCACCGGACCATTCCGGATCGCGAACAATGAGTGGAGTCAGTGGTACACCGGCATGATCGACGACGTGCGTGTCTACAACCATATCGTGCCGGCCGCTGAGATCGCGCAACTCGCGTTTCGACCGAAGGCCTATGCGCCCAGCCCGGCCGACGGCGCGAAAGCCATCACGCAGCCGCTGTTCACCTGGACGAAGGGCACTGCCGCCGTCTGGCATAACGTATACGTGGGTACAAGCCCCGAATTGACGGACGCGGATCTGGTCGCGTCCCGCCTCATGTGGGAGATGCATTGGCATACTCCCGGTCTGATCCCGGGGCAAACGTACTACTGGCGCGTGGATGAGATCGCTGGCGATGAGACGGTCACCACCGGCGACGTCTGGACCTTCACTGCCGCACCTGCGATCGCCTACAGTCCCAAGCCTCGCAATGGCGACAAGTGGATCGATACAGGCGTCACCCTGTCATGGGTGGCGGGCATGAATGCGACAAAGCACGATGTGTACTTCGGCACCGATGAGGACGCCGTCGCCAGTCGTGACGCCAGCGTGTTCCAGGGCACCCAAAACCCGATGACCTATAAGCCCGGAACTCTGGCGGAACAGACGACTTACTACTGGGCCGTTGACGAACATAATGGAGCCATGCACCAAGGGGAGCTCTGGCGTTTCACGACCGGTCCGGCCGTGGGCGGCGTCAAAGGCGAGTATTTCAGTGACATGGATCTTACAGGAGCGCCCGCACTGACCCGGCTCGATTCGGCAATCGACTTCGACTGGGGCAGCGAGACGCCGGGCGAGCCCATTGGTATCGACCAGTTCTCCGTTCGGTGGACGGCGGATCTGGAGATCGCCATCGCCGACACGTACACCTTCATCACGCGAACCGACGACGGCTCACGTCTTTGGCTGAACGATGAGTTGATTGTGGACCAGTGGGTGGACCAGGGACCGACCGACGCTCTGAGCAAGCCGATCTACCTGGAGCCGGGCATCTACGCGCTGCAGATGGAGTACTACGAGAACGGCGGCGGCGCCGTGGCCCAGTTGTTGTGGCAGACGCCCTCGTTGGCGCGTGAGATCATCCCGGTCGGTCCGCTGCAGCCACCGGTTCGGGCCCGTGCCGTCTATCCGAAGAATGCAGACGTCAATGTCCCGCAAGACCTTATGCTGAAATGGACGGCCGGCGACAAGGCGGTCAGTCACGACGTCTACTTCGGCGACGATGCCGATGCGGTCGCGGCGGCCGATACCGGCAGTCCTGAATACCAGGGCCAACAGGCTGAGACAAGCCTTGCCCTCAGCGACCTGGAATGGGGCAAGACTTATTACTGGCGGATCGATGAGGTCAACGATGCCGAGGCGGACAGTCCGTGGGTCGGCGCCGTGTGGAGCTTCACGACGGCCGATGCCATTGTGGTCGATGATTTTGAGACGTACACCGATGACTTCGACGCCGGCGAAGCCATCTGGCAGACCTGGATCGATGGCCTGACCAACTTGACCGGCTCGATCGTCGGCTATTTCGACGCCCCATTTGCCGAGCAAACGATCGTCCACAGCGGCCGGCAGTCCATGCCGTTCGACTACAACAACATCAACTCGCCGTACTACTCCGAGGCTGAACTGGAATTTGCGCCAGTCCAGAACTGGACGGTCAATGGAGTGGACGCGCTGACCCTGTGGTTCCGTGGCAACGCGGTGTCCTTCATCGAGACCGGCCCCGACAGTATGACGATGAGTTCCACGAGCGGCGATGTCTGGACGACCGTCGACCATATGCGCCTCGTATACAAGCAGCTAACCGGCGACGGCTCCATTGTGGTGCGAGTCGACAGCATGACGAATACGTGGCCGTGGGCCAAGGCCGGCGTGATAATCCGCGAATCGCTTGATCCCGGCTCGTCGCACGCCTTGATGTGTCTGACCCCCGAGGGGCGCACGGCTTTCCAGAATCGGCTGTTCCGCGGGGAGCAATCCTTCTCCGCAAATAGCGCCGCCGGCGCCGTCGAGTTCCCGTACTGGGTGAAGCTGGAACGTAGGGGCGCTGAACTGACGGGCTGGCATTCGAATGACGGGGTCAATTGGGTCCTGCAGGCGAATGACGAGGGCACTTCACCGAACCCGGTAAGCATCAGCATGAGCCCGACCGTCTACATCGGGCTGATGGTTACCAGCAACAATCTGGATGAGGCCTGCGTTGTGGAGTACTCCGGTATCCAGGCGACGGGCTCCGTCTCCGGCTCGTGGCAGAAGGCCGATATCGGCCCGGCCATCCCCGGGAACGATCCGGATACACTGTATGTGGCCATTGAAGACAGCTCCAACAACGTCGGTGTGTCCATCCATCCCGATGCCACCGCAGTGACGTTGACCGACTGGACCGAGTGGGTGATCCCGTTTAGCGAATTCGGGGGCGTGAATCCGGCCAAGATCCAGAAGCTGTACATCGGCGTCGGCGATCGCAACAATCCGCAACCGGACGGTGCCGGTCGGGTCTATATCGACGATATCCGGGTGACGAAACCTGCTGCGGAATAGTCGTATCGCCGACATCAGTGGTCGTAGATCGGCCGCGATGGAGGCTGACAACGGAAAATGCGGGGCCCGCGGCAGTCTTTGCGGGCCCCTTTCTTTTCCTGCGCTTGCATAGAAGCACTGCCAACTGGTAGAATGGCCTATGTAGAGATCAGTCGGCGCTGTTATGGGGACATACGGTCGAAAAGGGTATCGTCATGCACTGCAAGAAAGCCTTCACTTTGATCGAGTTGCTGGTTGTCATCGCCGTGATCGCGGTTCTCATGGCCATTCTCATGCCCGCGTTGAATCGGGCCCGGGAGCAGGGTAAGCGGGCCGCCTGCCTGAACAATGTCAAACAGATGGCGCTGGCATGGAATCTGTACGCGGATGACAATGAGGGCAAGATGGTCAACGGCAACACGGCGGTGGACGGTGACCCGACACCTAAGAAGGGGTGGAATCGAGATGAGACCTGCTGGGTTTACTGGCCCGGCCAGAACGCCACGCAGGAGGCGGCGATCAGAGAACTGCGTCGGGGATTGCTCTTCCCGTACTGCCCCAGCGTGAAGCTGTTCAAATGCCCGACCGGCGTACGGGGCGAGGTGGTTACCTATGCGATTCCCGATTCCATGAACGGCTACTTCTCCATTGAGGGCGCCGCGGAGCAGATCAAGACGCTGCGAAGTCAGATCCGCAACCCGACCCACCAGATTGTCTTCTTGGATGAGGGCCGACTGAGTCCGGCCAGTTGGACGATCTGGTACAATCAGGAGCGCTGGTGGGACCAGATCACCGCCCGCCACGGCGACGGCACGAACTTCTCGTTTGCCGACGGCCACAGCGAATACTGGAAATGGGGCGACCCACGGACGCTCGACGTTGCGAAATACGACATCGATGACTGGCAAGACACCGGCCGATATGGGGCCGAGTCGACGCAGCCGGGTAACGAAGACCTGCATCGCGTCCAGAGAGGCGTCTTCGGCAAACTGGGCTACACGCCCTCCGGTCCATGACCGCGCACATCCTGCGATTTCCCAACTATGCATCCCACGCTCTTGACCACCCGGCGTTCGCCTGTAGGATAGGGAACTTTCGCGATGCGGCCGGAGTCGTTCCGCTTTCGTCCACAGCGGGCAACGGCCAATCGGTCACAGCAGGGCAAAGGGCTTACGGATAGATGACATCGTGCAACGGGGAATTTGGCGTGATTTTCGATCTGGACGGCGTTCTGGTTGATACGGGCTGGGCGCATCGACAGGCGTGGTACGACTTGGCACAGGCGGAAGGGCTTGCGATGTCCGATGAGTTCTTCCGAGACACGTTCGGCATGCAGAACGCGGCGATTCTGCCGATGCTGAGGCCGGGGATATCACAAGACGAGATCGAGCGTCTGTCGGACTGGAAGGAGCAGCGATATCGAGATCTCGTGGAACAGCGTCTTGAATTTGCCGAGGGGGCCGAGGCATTGGTGAACGACCTGACGCGGCATGGATTTCGCCTGGCGATCGGCTCGTCCGCTCCGCCGGAGAACCTTGACCTCTTCTGGAGCCGGCTCGCGCTGGCCGACTTCTTCGATGCCCGCGTGACGAAAGAGGAGATCACCGAGAGCAAGCCTTCGCCGCAGACGTTTCTCGCGGCCACTCGGAAACTCGGGCTCAAGCCGACCCAATGCGCGGTCGTTGAGGATGCCGTCCAGGGCGTGCAGGCGGCGCGGGCCGGCGGAATGCCCGTCGCGGCTGTCACCACGACGCGAAGTCGGCAGGACCTCGCGCAGGCGGACCGCGTGGTGGACAGCCTGTCCGAGCTGAATGCCTCGGATTTCCTCGCCCTGCTGCGGAAGACAATGGAATGATGATCCGCCATCCATCAACGATCTACCTCAAGCTCTTCCTGACGGCGATCTTCTGGGGCGGCACGTTCATTGCGGGCCGGCACGTCGCCCAACACCTCAGCCCGTTTGTCACGGCATTCCTGCGTTTCGCGATCGCATCCGTTTTGCTGCTGGCTCTTACATGGAGACAGGAGGGAGGGTTCCCGCGATTGCAGCGAAGTCAGATCGTCCCGGTCATCCTGCTGGGGCTGACAGGCGTCTTCGCGTACAACGTCATGTTCTTCAAGGGGCTGCGTTTGATCGAGGCCGGTCGGGCGGCTCTGATTATTGCGACGTGTCCGGCGTTCATCGCGGTTGCATCCGTTCTGTTTCTGAGGGAGCGATTCGGCCCGACAAGAGCGGCAGGGATTCCGTTGTCGATCTTCGGCGCGGCCGTGGTGATTTCGGAGGGTCGGCTCGGCCGGGTCCTTTCCGGCGGCGTCGGCCCCGGCGAGCTTTTCATCCTGACCTGCGTTCTGAGCTGGGTAGCCTACTCGCTGATCGGCAAGGCGGTCATGCGGCGGCTCTCGCCGCTGGTTTCCGTATCCTATTCGGCGGCGATCGGTGCGGCGGCACTGGCCGTGCCCGCCGCCTTCGAGGGCCTTGCGCAAGACCTTGGCCGCGCCTCACTGCTCGACTGGGTCTCCATCGCATATCTGGCCGTGTTTGGGACCGTCATCGGCTTCGTGTGGTTCTATGAGGGAGTTCGCGCCATCGGCCCCACCCGAGCCGGACTGTTCATCAACTTCGTCCCCATCTCCGCCGTCATCCTGGCGTTGCTCATTCTTGGGGAGGCGGTGACGTGGTCGCTCGCTGCCGGAGCGGTTCTCGTACTGTCAGGCGTGTACCTGACGAATCGGACGCCGGCGCATAAGTAGCACGGTCCGACGGCGGGAGCACGAGGATCAGCCGGAATCCGTGGGACGCAGAGGCTCGTTCTCCGCCGGCTTAGCGGACGACCTGCTTGAGAATCCGATTCCCGATCAGCACACATATCGGTCTGATCTGGAAGAAAAGAATGCTGCCCACGTCTCTCGCATGTCCCGAATAAACGCACTTACACCAAGGCAGCGCATTTCTGGCAAAGCCGACCGTGAGATCGCGAAGAAACAAGGGCACCGAGTACTTCGCTCCGGCGACGCGCCAGCCCAGCCCTTCGTTCAGGCAGCGCCTGACCAGTGCCTTCAAATCGTAGGCATGTCCATGCCACGCCACGGGGCCTCGGGTTCGAGAGATCCGGAACCCCTTTTCCACGAGCTTCCGCTGCAGAAACTTGTCGGAGCAGTATGGGGTCTCACCAAAACCGGTTGCTTTCCACGCGTCCCTGGAGATCGCCACGCAAACGCAGGACAGGCCGATCCTGCCACACTGCTGAAAGAACTTGCGCCCTTCACTGGTGAAGTAGAACCGGCCTTTTCGATCCCAGAGGAAGACAGTATCTTCGCCGGGGGGGCTGGCCGTGCCGCCCTGCACGACATCGGCTTTTCCATTGATGATATCCTTGGCCAATGTCTGCAGGTACGTCTCGTCGATCGGAACCACGTCCTGAGACTGGGTCACGATGATCTCGCCGGTGGAACTCTGGAAGGCGAAGTCGCGAGCCGGTCCAAATGAGAAGGTCTTGCGCTCGATGGAGTGGACCTGGAAGCCGCCGTTCCTGAGGATCTCACAGGACCCGTCGTCGGACTGCGAATCCACGGCGATGAGCTCCACCTCGGCCTCGACCTGCTGCTTGCCCAGCTTCTCGACGACCTCCTTGAGTTTGGGGCCGCCGTTACAGGTTAGCATGACGACAGAGATCTTCATCAGGACACGGCGTCCACTTGATTCGCCGCCATGGAATACAGCCGGTAATCGAGGCGGTCAGGGTCGTAGGCAATATCCTCCATGAAGATCTTCTCATCCTTCGCCACGTCGCGACGAAGCGTGACATTCTCCGCGAGGCAGATCGGCACACCGGGATGATGCTGGTGCTCCGAGCAGTTCTCAATGAGACCGTAGCACGTATACCCTCCGATCCCGTCCAGCGTTTCGCCTTTGCGAAGTTCGCGTTTGGCGTACGCGTAGACGTTGGTCTTGAAGCCATGGGTGGGCTGGAGCAGGGGCTCACGATCCAGGAACGCTTCGGCCACGCATTTCATCGCCTCGATATGAACGATGTGACAGGACCGGTCGAACACATAGAAGGGACCTTTGCCCAACTCGGACGGGAACCACCGGAGCATGCTCTGCTGATACTCGTTGTCACAGTACCCGACCACAAAGACGCCGCCGTGGGGCCTGGAGCCCAGGACGTAATCAACGACGGGCTTTCCGCTCTCGTGAATTGCGCTGAAGTCGAACAGGTCGAACACCTCGATAACGCGGCTGGCTCTTGGGCCGTGCATCCCGGGCACCGTCGTGACGAGGTTGCAGGCGTTGGCAACGAGGGCCATTTCCACACAGAGCTTCGTGCCGTCGGTGTAGCCCGCACACATCTTGTAGTCCAGGAAGCGCTTGTCCGCCTCGGGGATAATCTTGGTCGGATTGGAATAGCGGTCCAGGAAGCCCTTGATGTTCCCCGCCATGACCAGCTCGAAGCCCCAAAGCTGAATTTCGTCGATGAGCCGGCGGATGCAACCGGGCTGGTCCCCGTCGCAACTGGTGTACACGACGCCGTGCTCTCTGGCCGTGCGCATCAAATAGGGTCCGAAAATCAGGTCCGCCTCGGCGTTCATCATGATCACATCTTTTCCGGTTTCGATGGCCGCCAGGGCGAACCTTCCGCCGTCGGCGATGGCGCTTGATGCGTCGATCATGACGTCGACGGATTCGCATCGTGCCAGCATCTGGCCGTCCTGACATACCGCAACCGCCCCCTGCCGCATCGCATCGTGCAGGGCGCCGGGGCTTTCGACCACGCGATACGGCCGGTCGAACGCTTTGGCCACCTCGATGGCCTTCCTCACGTTAATATCGGCCACACCCACGCATTTGATGCCGGGGGTAATGCCACACTGGTAGAATAACCCCTTACCCGCCGAGCCAATGCCAATGATCGCAGTGCGAATCGGCTGATCCAACGATTTGAGCCGGGCCAGTGTATCCGTCATCTTTCTGCCTCCACATTCTCCGCCCCACGATGAGATCGAGGATTACAGAAATGATAATCGGCTGGATTGTGCGGGACATTTAGAGGGTTCCGGCGATATCCATTCTCCCCGACGTTCCAGCTCCTTCTCGATAGCACGCCGCCCATTGCGCGTCTCAACGAGCGACCGTATCCTTTACTCCCTATACCTTCCGGCACACTCCAAACTGTTGCCGAATATTTCCGCTCTGAGAATGGAGATAGCCAGCACGATCTTCCGGACGCGGTCAGGGTGTCCTTCTGGTTCGCTCCGCTCAGCGTGACAACAGAATGGGTCATTTGAGCGGCTGGCTGAGACCGCCCTCGGAACGACACGTCATTGGCGGAGCTGATCCCACAGGAGCCGACGGAACGGATCGAGAACGACGGGCAGCGGGACGATCTTTACCTGGGCGTGATCGAGGGCCCCCTCGATCTTTGCCGAGGCCGTGCCTGTCTGGAAACTTGTCAGCAGCCGGTCCAGGGTGTCCACCCCGGGCAATTCAATGCCCTTGAGCACACGCGTGGACGCCACGGCATAGCCATCCACGGGGCTGTCGCCCCCAAGATGGATATCGCCGATCCGCCCGGCCCCACGGACCTCAACGCCTCGATTGAAATAGAAGAAACTCGGAATGACAACGGAGAGCCCCGCGAGCTGAATCTTGATCTCGCCGATGCCCGTTGGCTGCTGCCTTCCAAACCGCAGATTGAGCGCGTTGTATAGGGCGCCCACGACACTGTTGCCGGCGAGATCGGATTGGGCCAGCCGGATTTTCGCCTCGCCGCCAAACACATCCAGGTCCGATGATGCCAGGAGGGTCGCCTGTCCCGATACCTGTCCCGCGTACTCGCTCGCGTTGGGGTCGATGACATGGGCGATCTGATCCAGGTTCAGACTGTTGACGTCGGCAACCACGGAGGCATGGTACTTACCGAAATGCTTGCTCACACGTGTCCGCGCATCGATCCGGCCTCCCAGGACCCGAAAGGCCGCCCTGTTAATCAACAGACGCGTCTGGCCGAGGTACCCGACAAGGTAGCAGCCCTCGACTTGCGCCGGACCGAATCGGCCATCGGCGACATCCGCATAAAGCACGAGGCGCATCGGTTCGGCCGGATGGGTCTTCTTGGACGCCTGCTCGACGGTCAGAGCGCCGCCGACCACGCCTTCGAATCGCTCGAACTGCGGGGCCCACCGCGCGAGTTGCCTGGGTTGAATCCCCTGCCACCGCAATTGAGCCACACCGGTCGTCCACCGATTCAGCGGGATGACAGCCCTGCCTTCAACGGAGCCTCCGAGCGTTTCCGCGTACAATTCCCGCACGTCGAGCGTCTGTCCTTCCACGAGCGTAGAAACGCGGATGCGGCCGAGTTCCTGCCCGGCCCACAGGATCGCACCCGACATGTTGGCCTTCCCGTCGGCCCTTCGTTTGACAACGTTCAGCCGAAGACTGGCTTGGCCGTCCGCAAGCAGTGACACTGAGCGATCCTCAAGCCGCACGGGCCACCGATCCGTCTTGATCTCGACGGACAGAACCTGCGGATCGTCAAGCCGGAATTCCAGACTCGCCTCGGCCTGGCCGTCGTCCTGCTCCAGGATGATCTCCTCGAACTTGACAAGACCGCCGGCGATCTGGAGCTTGCCACGGGCCCGCCGGGCCTCGACGGGAGGAATGCTGATATCCTCGGCACTCCAACTGCCTCTTGCGATGGCTTTGTGTATATCGAAGTTCGGCACGGCGAGCTGGAGTTCCGCCCGAGCCCGGCCGCGGGACGTAAGCGGCAGACCCGCCATCCCGGCGGCTGCCTCCAGGGAAAGGTGGTCCGCCATGACGCTCACTTGCGTCACTTCGGCAGATCGTTTGTGTTGCCCGTTCAACTGCCACTGCCCCCCGAGCAAGGTGAACGGCTGGGTCGTTGCCCGGATCTGCTTGGCGTCTGCGTTCGCCTGCACCGGAATCTTCACCTGGTGGACCGTTTGTTTTCCAAAAGCGATGTTTTGCCCCGTCAGCTCGCCGGCGACTTCGACGGCAAGCGGCTGAACGCACCCGGTAACGTCGGCCTCCAGATGCCAGCGGCCGATGGGGTTCTCTGCCTGGGCCTCTTCCGGCTTCAGTGTGCCGGTCGGCCAATCCGCTACAACGCGGACATCCTGGAGCGTCCTCTCCTGGAGTGACAATACGCCCCTGGCCGTGACGACCTTTCCCCCTTGTGCCAGGTGAAGCTCGGATACACGGGCTTCGCGAGCATCGCCTTCGGCGGCCAGCAGGAGATTGAGGTTCTCTGGCCCTAAGGCCTCCAGACGCAGGTCATCCAGCTTAAGATGGGCCGACCATCGTTGCGTATCCACATTGTACTCGGCGCTGCCACTTGCCTGGTCCGCATATGGCACATGCAGGGAAGCCAGTCGAACCTCGGGCCATTGGACGTCGACTTCAGCCGCCGCGCTCGTCAGGTCTGCTTCCCTCTCATTCCGGGACCACAAGAACGTCGGGAACGATACCTGCCACGTCGATTCTCGCCAGTCCGTGCCCAGGCCGTATGCGGTAGCGTCGAAGCTCCAAACACCGAGCGCGGTGTCCGCCTGTGCGGTCACACTCACTTGAGCTTCTTTCCGGCCGTGCCGGGGCGACTTCACTGAGGCCTCACAGGTCCCATGGCATGAGGGGACCGATCCGTTCGGCGTCGTGACCCACGAGCCGGCCACTTCGCCGACACGGGCATCCAAGTCCCAATGGCCGGTGAGCTGGCCCATGAGCCGGCTGGTCTTGGTGGCAAGCCGCTCGATATTCAACCGCTTCCGCGTGATCTGGACCGCGCCGGCCGTCAGTTCGATTTCTTCCCCTGCCAGGTTTGGCTCGCTCAACACTAGGCTACGCGGCCTCAGCGTGATCTGCTCACCACTGGCCTCGATGGATGCGCCGCCGTGCAGCACGAGCCGCCCGATGGCAAGCTTGTCGAGCCGAAGAACGCCGCTGAGTTGATCCTTCAGCACCCTACCCTCCCAGCGGCCGGCAATCTGGATCGGTGAGAGGTCACGACCAATCACTTCGTGGACGAGCGGCTCGATCCGGGCTATGTCAAAACCGATCTCATGCGTCCAATCGCTGCCCTGCGCTACCCGACCGTCAGCGCCGATGGCCTGAGGCAATTCCAGTTTGAATTGCCAGACCAATTGTCCCTCCCGGCGGGCCTCGAAACTCAACGGACCCAGCGTGTGTGACGTTCCATTGGGTTCCGTAATCCGGGTGAGTGCATCGCGGATGACAAGCTGCGGCAGATCCAGCTCAGTGCCCTTCTTGTTCGTCCCCTCAAAGCTCGCGCTCAATCGAGTCCATGCATCCTGGATATTCCAGCCGCCGCCCTCGTATCGGTGAAGGTTCACCTTTGGGCTATCCACCTCAACGGACAGGACGCTCAACGAGCGTCTGAGGACCAGCAGGGGGAGAATCTCATGCCTTAGCGCGATCCGGTCCGCTGTAAGGATGGCCTCGTTTTTCAACGGCATCTTGACGGCCACTTCCCGGATGGTCGTGCGTCCGCCCCATCCCACCTTCAGCGACTCCGCCGTCACGGTCAAGCCGGTTTGGCTGCTCACCCGTGCGAGGATCAGCTCGTGCAACCATGCGCTTTGGAGCACGAAGTGCGCAATCACGGCGACGGCCGTGACGAGCACCACAAACACAAGTCCAATCCTAATCGTCCAGCGCAACATAAGCGACTCACAGTCAGACGGGCACTTCTATATAGCGATTCCCGCCAGGTGCTGTTCACACAATGGCACAGACATCATTCGACGTGATGATCCACGGGTGGGATAGTGCCGATGGTCCGCGGGCCGAAGCCGAAAAGCCACCAGTCGTCACGCCAGGCCCTGCCCAGCGACAGCCCGGAACTGGCCACGACTTCGCCGGTGTCGGCCCAATACGCAACATAGGCAATGCTGGCAAAGCTCACCTGTTTGATTTCCTTCACAATGGCAAGCTCCGGAGTGATGATGCCGGCCGTGGGGACCCCCGCCGCTGCCGACGTCGTGGCGGCCGTCGTGCCGAGTGCAGGGATGCCCACGATACTGTCGTAACGGTCAATTCCCACGCCCGCGCTTCGCACTTCAAGGATGATCTCCGCCTCCTTGGCGTCGGAGACGATCTGCACTCCTGACAGGAGCATCTTCGCCCGCAATTCGCCGAGGACAAAGACTTTCTCCGGCGCCCCGAAGAACCGATCGTCTACACACACCTTGCGCCCGTGGAGCGTGTCAAAACGCAAGGGCTCGACCGCCTCCGAGACCGCCTCCGACAGGAGAAACTGCTCCGTAGCGGTTCGTTCCGGATTCGTGACGCGCTGCGTCGCGCATCCGGCGAGCGCCAGAAGAACGACGGCAAAACGTCGGCAAAATACGTTTGCCGCCCCGTCTCGCAGACGCCGCAACCGTCCTTGGTACCCCCTGATGGCTTCCATATGGACTCCTGGAGCCGGATAATTCACCTTATCACACCAGCCGCCGGATACTGAACAGCAGTTGCCGGGACTCTCGTGCGACAGGATACCAGACGCATCGCCTGTCGTCAAATCAGACAGCAGATATCCACGGGCACACACGGAGGTTCCGGGACAGCAGGCCCCGCCGCAAAGACTATTGAACTGCCCGTCCGCCTGGGGTAATCTGGCACCATGGATCTGACGCCGCGAGTACCAACATATCGTCTTCGTGCCGAGAAGAGAATCCATGAAAGAGAGACTCAATCGTCGCACGTTGCCTTGGAATCGTGATGGCTGGGTCCTCAACGGTTTGAATGGGAAAGGATGGGACATTATGGAAGGGATGAGTCGGCGGAAATTCGTCGGGACGGCTGCGGCCGGGGCCTTGGCGATGAACAGCTTGCTGGCCGGGTCGGAAGCCGGCAGCGAGAACAAGGGCAAGCTCAGGCTTGGCCTGATCGGGTGCGGCTGGTACGGCATGGTGGACGTCAAGGCCGCCTTCAAAGCGGGCAACGTCGAGGTGATCGCCCTGTGCGACGTAGATAGCCAGCACCTTGCGGATAGTGCCAATGAGGTCGAGAAGATGCAGGGCTCTCGGCCCAGGACGTTCAAGCACTACGAGGAACTGTTAGCGGTGTCCGGGCTGGATGCGGTTATCATTGCGCCGCCGCCGCAGTGGCACGCCCTGCCCTTCCTGGCGGCCGTCGAGAAGAATCTGGATATCTACTGCGAGAAACCGCTGGCCTACGACATCCGGGAGGGCCGCGCGATGGTGGATGCCGCCGGCAAGAAGGACATCGTCGTCCAGATCGGCTTTCAGCGTCGCCAAAGCCCTGCCATGCGGGAGGTCCGCGAGTTCGTCCAGCAGGGCAAGCTCGGGCGGATCGTGCAAGTAGACGCGCAGATCCACTACACCGCCGGCATCCGTGACACGACGCCGCAGGACCCGCCCGCCTCGCTGGATTGGGACCTGTGGTGTGGGCCGGCGCCGAAGCTTCCCTACTCGCCCCAGGTTGGCCATTTCGCATGGCGTCTCGAAAAGACCACGGGCCACGGCCATCTGGTGGACTGGGGAATCCACCTGATCGATGCGGTGCGGACCATCCTTGGCGAGACCACGCCTCGCGCGGTGCAAGCCTCCGGCGGCATCTATTACTTCAAGGACAAGATTACCACGCCGGACGTACTTACGGTCCAGTTCGACTTCGACACGTGCCCCGTTTTCTGGAGGCACCGTATGTGGGGCGCGCAGGAGTATACGCCGGAGGTCGCGAACGGCATCTTCCTCTACGGCGAGAACGGCACGATCTTCGTCACGGATCGCCGTTGGGTCCTCATTCCCAAGGATAAGAACAAAGAACGCATCGAGCACAAGGCGGGGGCCGACATGGCGGCGGCCCAAATGGCCGAATTCCTCGACGCGGTCCGAAGCCGCAAGCAGCCCGGCTGCACGATCGAAGACGGCCACCGCTCGACCACCGCCGTCAAGCTCGCCATGATCACGTATGAGGTCGGCAGAAAGATTGTCTGGGACGCGGACGCCGAACAGATCGTCGGCGACCCCGCCGCCGCAAAACTGCTCAAGCGGCCCTACCGCGCGCCCTGGAAACACCCGTATACTGGATAGGGAGACTACAATGAGTCACGGACGGCAGAGAGCAACTACGTTGTTAGCATGTGCATTTCCGTTGCTGGCCATCTTGTCAGGCTGCAACGGGGTCGCAACGAATCGCGGTGGAAACGCTATACGCCTGGAGCATGTCGCCCTCAATGTGGCCGACCCGGCCAAGATGGCACAGTGGTATGTGGACAACCTCGGCATGAAGGTCATGCGCGAGGGTCCTCCGCCGGTGAACATGCGTTTTCTGGCCGACAGCGGCGGCAACATGATGCTCGAGCTGTACAACAATCCGCCCGACGCCGTGCCGGACTACGCTGCGATGAACCCCCTGCTGCTGCACGTTGCCTTCATGGCGGACGATGTGGATGCTGTGCGGGCCAAGCTCATCGCCGCGGGCGCAACGGCGGCGGCCGAGGTCACCGTCACGGCCGCCGGCGACAAGCTCGCCATGCTCCGCGATCCCTGGGGCCTCGCCATCCAGCTCGTCCACCGCGTCGAACCCATGCTGCAGCCGGACTGAACGTTATAGAGATGCGCACCTTTGCTTGTATCTTAGCGGTGGTAGTCTTGTCCGCAGCAGGTCCGGCGGCCCGCGCCGATGGCGACCCGGTCGAGCAGCTCATTCGTCGTGCCGGCAACGCCGATTCCGATGAGGTTCGACTTTCGCTCCTGAACACATTGCGGGATCGAGACGATCTGGAGGACGCGTTCCGGAAGGACCTCGACCGGCTTATTGCCGAGATCGAGCGGTGGATCGGCGAGAAGTCACTCGATTACTTCGGCAAGCAGGTCTCACGGGATATCGACTATGACTTCGGCGTTCCAGAAGGGTCGCGGCTGTATCCGCTGACGTACATCTATCGCGGGCGGATGGTGACGTGGTATGCGCTGGAGTCGGGTAGCGTCTGGAAGATACCGGAGCGAAAGCGGGACTTCCTCGTCGCCGCTCGCGCATTCTTTGAGAAGGCCGCCGAGGCGTTTCCCCAGAACCGGATCGTTCGGATGTACCTGGGCGAGCCGATCCCGTCGGACAGGCAATATCCGACGATTGCCGGTGCGCCCCAGTGGGCGGTGTATCAGCGGGAGGGCCTTGAGCGGCTGGCCGACATCATCGAATGGTGGATCGACAACCGGATGCGGGAAGATGGCCAGTACGGCGGGGGCTGGGGCGACGATTGCGAAATGTGGCGGTGGTGGACGCCGATTCTCATCGGGTTTGAGAGCCCGAAGATCAACGAGGCGCAGGCGCGATTCTCGCGGGCGATCCTCTCGCAGCCGCACATGGCACTCGGCTACACGACCCGCATGTCGGACGTCGAGCATACAGCCGAGGACTCGGCCGATGCGATTACCCCGATGATGCACATCGACTCGGACAATCCGGACTGGAGCAAGCGGGCCCTGCGTCTGGCGGAGCTGATGGAGAACCTCTGGACCGGCCGCAACGAACGAGGCTTCCTGCAATTCCAGAGCACCTACTTCACCGTCGAGAAGCTGGATTCAACGCCGGCCCGCGCGTGTGACACCGTCTACCATGCGCGCGTCGTGCAGCCCACGCTGCTCTATTGGCAGCGAACGGGCGACGCGGCACTCACGAAGCTGTTCTCCACCTGGATGGATACGTGGGTGGATGCGGCCGCTCGGGCCGAGCGCGGCAAGCCGGCCGGCGTGATCCCCACCGCGATTCACTGGCCGGACGGCGGCATTGGAGGGCTCGGTCCCGACTGGTGGGACCCGAGGAACCACCGGGAATACGCGTTGTATTCATTCCCGAGCGCCATGAGCATGATGATGCATACACTCCTGCTGACGTACCGGATGACGGGCGAGCGGGAGTACCTGGAGCCCATTCGGTCCATGGCAAAGGTCCGGCTCGATTATCTCGAGGCGCCGCCGCGAGAGGCCCCGGCTCCCGGCACCTCCGCATGGTGTGCCTCGCGGCTCGGCGGGCTCAGCGACGTGATCGGCAAGTACAAGTTCCTGACGGCAAGCACGGAGTTCGACGCCCTGCTGTCTCGTGATATGTCACCTTATGTGCGTTTTTGCCTCGCACAGGATATCGGACTACTCGCCATGGCGTTGGAGGAGAACGCCAAAGCGCTTCGCATCAACTTCGCGGGTTATACAAGCGAAGTGCGGTACACGGACCGCATCCTGCGGTTCCCCACGCTCTTCAGTCCGGACGGCATCACCGGAAAAGCGGTCCCGGCGGTGCGCATACCCAATCCCGCGTTGCTGTATTCCAGCGTCACGGGCGATCCCGGCACGCCGGAGTATTTCCCTCTCAATGCCGTAAGATGGTTAACACCGCCCCGTGACATCGCCGCGCTGGTCCACGCCGGGCGAAATGCGTTGAAGGCGGAACTGTTCCATTTCGGCGACACCGGCCGACCGATGGCCGCAGAGTTCTATCTGTTGGAGCCGGGAGCCCACGAGCTGTCGCTCACCGTTGACGATACAGACTCAGACGCTCCGAGACATACGCAGACCTTCGACATCACCGCGCAGCAACGTCGTGTCGCCTTCACCCTTCCGTCGCGCCGCCTGTGTACCCTCGTCGTCAGGCGAAGATGAAGGCGCAGCCTTGCCGGCAGCGCCCATCTCGGGTATCCTCGTATTTCATGGCTCGCCGGATCGTGACAGCAGCCGAGACGTCGCCGGCTATTCCGGACCACATATGCTCTGGCTCGCGAGCGGCTGGCCGATGAAGTCAAATGGACAGTGTCTCTCGCTGTCGGCATTGGCCCGAGTCGACGGATGCAGTTAGCGAGACACGCAAATAGTTGGCTGGTGGTTACAGACGCTCGTCGAACAGGAAGGAGCACACGCATGAAACGAGTGACAGCGTTGATCGGCGTTCTGATCGTTGCCGGTTCAGCGAGTTGCAGGAAGACGGGCGAGCATCCCGTCGTGGGCAGATGGGAACCGCTTGAAGCGGATCGGAAGACGAACTTCGTTGAGGACCGGACCCTGGACTTCCATGAAGACGGGACCGTGACCGTCGTGGAGGAGAGAGAGGCTGTCTCACTCGGGCAGTACGAGCTCGCTGGTGAGAACACGGTAAACATCAGCAATCCGGAGTTCGGGACCATGTCCGGCGCGATATCCGCTTCGGGTGATGAGATGAGCCTGACGACGCTTTCGGGACAAGTCGACAGGTATGGAAAAGTCGAGCGTATAAGAGAGGTGACAGGACCCGCGGTTGCAGGCAACTACTCCATGGTGACGCATACCGCAGGCGAAGACTTCATCAATCCAGGCATTGTCCACTGGGAACAGGACGGTGCGGCGAGGGTCTATCTGTGCGGCCAATGGCAGGCACTGGACCAACTGGATCTGCTACCCAGACAGTCTTCCGTCAGAATCAGTGTGGGGGAAATCAGGGCTGACACGCTGTTTCAAGAACCCCCTGGCACCAGTCTGACGAAACAGGAAGGAGCAGAGGCGATCGCGGAACTGGCCGGGGGCGGTGTGCTCTGGAGCGGCTATCAGGGGTCCTCTGACGCGTCAGGCAACACCAGGATCACGCTCAACATCACGAAAGACGGCACGTTCGAGCAGATCACGTCGATCAAGGACGCGTGGAGAATCCGGGACGGCAAGGTGGAGATCCCGGTCTGGCGGGAGAATCAAGAGGTGACGCGCGTCGCAGGTGAGATCGACGGATACACGATCGTGTTTCCGACAGATGAAGAGACGGAACTGAGGTTTGTGAGGCGAAGCAGGCAGATCGTGTCCGTGCTGCAAGCGCCTCGCACGACGTCACCAGAAACGAAGACGGACTGATGGAGCATAGGAGCGGTTATGATGCCATGTCGTTGGAATCGGAGTCGTCCGGGTGTGTCTTGGATGCTGTGCCTTCTGGTTCTGCTGCCGGTGTGGCCGTCGCAGGCGACCGAGGCCAGCCGGGTCGAGGCGGACCTGCTCGCCCAAGCCCGGCGTAACATCGAGCAGCATCGCAAGGGTGAAATCGTCGTCTGCGTCCAATCTGCCGTCGGCAATCCACTGGCGGATGCCCCGGTGCGGATTCGTCAGCTCCGGCACGAATTCCCATTCGGCTGCATCGCCTTCGACCTCGTCTGGAGCGGGCGCATGCACGAGCCCGAGTTGTGGAAGCAGCGCTTCAACGAGCTATTCAACTTCGCGGTCTTCCCGTTCTACTGGGCGCGATACGAGTCGGAGGCGGGCATGACGATGCGCCGCGAGACCGTCGAAGCCGTCCAGTGGTGCCGGGTGAACGGCATCACGACGAAAGGCCATCCGCTGGTGTGGACGAATCCGTCGGGCCTGCCCGAATGGGTGCAGCAACAGCCGCCCGACAAATCGGAGAAGCTGATGTTGCAGCGGGTCAGGAGGGAGGTCGGCACGTTCAGCGGTCTCATCGACATGTGGGACGTGGTCAACGAGCCGATCCACTGTCGCGCCTGGCGGAATGTCGAGGCGAGCGCCTATATCCAGGAGCCGATCGAGGCCGTCGCCGATTATGTGGACAAAGCGTTTCGCGCCGCTCATGAGGTGAATCCGAAGGCGCATCTGATCCTGAACGAATTCTACACGATCGCGCGCGAGGCGGATCGCGAGCGGTTCTATCAGCTCGTGGTCGAGCTGAAACGGCGGGGCACTCCGATCTCCGGACTGGGTATCCAGGCCCACGAGCCGCGAGAGGAGTGGTTCGCGCCCGAGAAGGTCTGGGCGACCCTCGAACGGCTGGCCGAGCTCGGGTATCCGCTGCACATCACCGAGTACATTCCGCAGTCGAGCGGCAAGCCGATCACCGGTGGCTGGCGTGAAGGTACGTGGACACGCGCCGCACAGGCCGAGTTTGCCGAGCAGCTCTACCGGCTCTGCTTCGGCCACCCGGCCGTCGCCTCGATCAACTGGTGGGGGCTGAGCGACCGGCGGATCTGGTTGCCGGGTGGTGGACTGATCGACGAGGAGTATGAACCCAAGCCGGTCTATGCGCGTCTCAAGGAGCTGATCCGCAGAGAGTGGACGACCGATCTCGACACCCGCACAGCGTGCCGGGCTCGACACCTGTGTTTTCTTCGAGGAGATTGACATGTCCATGCATACCATATCCGCCCTCGTAATGAGCGTCACCATCGTGCTGCCGCTCTCGGCGAACGTACCGGCGGTTCATTCGGTGCGGCCGGAGTCGGCGACCATCGGACTCTATGAGAAGTTCGAGCTGCGCATCGGCCTGGACGCTACGTACGAGAATCCATACGACCCTGAGCAGATTGACCTGCGGGCGGAGTTCACCTCCCCTTCCGGCAAGAAATGGGTCATCTGGGGCTTCTACAATCCCTCCGGCTGGTCGAGGCTGTGGATGGTTCGCTTTGCACCGACGGAGAAAGGGACTTGGCGTTACGTCGTCAAGGTCACCGACCGCGAAGGAACGGCCCAGAGTCGGCCCGGCACGTTCACGGCAACTGATTCACCGCATCATGGCTTTGTCAGGATCGCGCCGAATCAGCGATATCTGGCGTACAGCGACGACACGGCTTTCTACGGTGTTGGTCTGTGGTACAACGACAGCTACGAGCAGTTCAACGAGGGGCGGATCACGGAGGGTGGCCTCGACCGTCTTCAACAACTCGGCGTCAACTTCGTCAGCTTCTTCCATACGCCGTTGGAGACGATGGGCACAGGACTGGGACGCTACGACGAGAACCGCTGCGGTCGGCTCGATCGGCTCTTCGAGTGGTGTGAGGCTCACGATATTCATGTAAGCTGGAACCTCTGGTTCCACTCCTATCTGTCGCACGCCGTCTGGGGCGGCGGAAACGCCCGCTACCGGCACAATCCCTACAGCCTTGTGACCGATGCCACAGGCTTTTTTGGCAGCGAGGAGGCGTGGCAATACCAGGAGAAGCTGTACCGCTACATGATCGCCCGTTGGGGCTACAGTCGGGCCTTGTTCCTGTGGTTCATCGTCGATGAGATCAACGGCACCGAAGGCTGGCAGGACGGCGATCAGAATATCGCCGAGCAGTGGTGCCGCAAGATGGACGCCTTCTTCAACGAGCACGACCCCTACGGCCGCCCCACTACCGGCACGCAAAGCGGCGGCATCGGCCAATGGTGGCCCGGCGGCTACCAGATTTTCGATATCGCCGGCCGTGAGATCTATGAAGCCCAGGGACATCCGATGCCCAGGAGCGGCAAAATCGGTCCCGATGACGAGAGCCCCCTCCGATACAGCTACCGCAACTATGCGACGCAAACGCAGAACCTGTGGCAAGGTTTCCCCAAGCCCGCGATCGTCGGCGAGTGCGGCTACGACCACACCTACTACGAGCCGGGGATGCCGGGCTACCTCGCCATGTACCACAACGCTCTGTGGGTGAGCCTGGCCAACGGCCTGTGCTGCACGCCCTTCTGGTGGGCCTACTCGGACTGGATCAATGACGGCGTTGTCACGAACCAGATGCGGCACTTCGCCCGGTTCGTGGGTGATATCGACTTCGCGAACCTAAGCCCCGAGCCCGCGCAGATCACGGCACCCAACTGCGACGCCTGGGCGATGCGGAGCGGCGACTTCGCGTTCGGCTGGGTCGTCAACCCGAGGACGAGCGTGGCGAATGAGTCCTTCACGATCTTCGGGTTGAAAGACGGCGATTACGAGGTACGGCTTTACCGGACGTGGCGAGGCCGATACGTGGACTCGCAGACAGTCCCGTGCCGCGATGGCAAGCTCACCATCACGATCCCGGAGCTGCGCACCACCGGCGGCCACGCCTCGCACATCGGCAACGACATCGCGTTCAAAGTTGTACCGAAGTAGGCGCATTGCGCTCTTGAGATTGCGGACGGTACTCCGTATCATAAGACGCTCAGGATCCTGGAGTGCAGGCGGTGAAGTCAGATGGGAAAGCCTGTCAGGACGGGTAATTGTTGATAGATAGGAAGGTCATCATTGCTTTCGAGGTGTGTATGGAGACACCGGTCAGGCGATGGTTAACGAACGGACGGGATGCCCTGTGGATTGTAGGGACTCTGTTGCCCGTGATGCTCGTTCTGCTGACCTGGGTATGGGATGTCGATGCGGAGGAGAAGAGCCCGACAGATACAAAGGAGCAGCCTGACACTCAATCGGTTTCCCGGGCTACGGATGCGAACGACCCGAACGAGCTGTGGTGGCGCCGGTGGGACGTCCGGCCAGAGGATCCCAACGATCCGAACAAGGTCTTGGAGGCCAAGTGGAAAGCGGTGCTCGGGGTCCTTCAGGCCAAGGACCTGGATCAGGAAATCAAGGAGAAGATCGTCGACAGAATCGTGAGCCCAGTCTTCGATTTCCCACTGATGGGCCGACTCGCCTTGGGCCGAACGCACTGGCCCAAACTGAATCCGGCACAGCGAGAGAAATTCGTCAGGCTGTTCGTCGCACGGCTCAAGGCTCTGTATCTGCAAAAGACCACGCTCTACAAGAATGAGACGGCTTCCTTCAAGCCTGCGATTTCCAGGAAGCACATCGTCCACATCCCGGTGGTGCTGATCTCCGGAGACAGGGAGATCGCAATGCTGTACAAATTGCACAGCATCGACGAACAGAGCAGAGGCAAAGCCGATGAACGCTGGAAGATCTACGATCTGGAAATCGAGGGCGTGAGCATCCTCCTGACGTACCGGTCGCAATTTGATGACATTCTGCAGCGGGGCACCGTGGAAGACCTGCTTTCTCACCTGGAGAAGCCGCCCAGTCAATGATGCGCGATTTACTCCATCGAGCCGACGTCGCGAGGGAGGATCGCTCGCTGGCGCAGTGTCTTTTCGACCGGGTGGTCCTGAGACATCCGAAGGTGGTGCTTGCGTGCCTGCTGGCGGCGATCGTCTTTTTCGGATTTGGGGCCGCACGGTTCCGGCTGGATGCATCTACCGAGACGCTGATTCTGGAGAACGACCGAGACCTCAAGTACGCGCGGCAGGTCTCGTCCCGGTATGGAAGCAGTGACTTCCTGGCCTTGACGTTCACGCCCAAGGAGGACCTGTTCTCCGACAGAACGTTGGACGTGTTGGCGAGCCTTCGAGACGACCTGAAGCGGCTGGGCATCGCCGAGTCTGTGCGAACGATCCTGGACGTGCCTCTGCTGGAGAGTCCGCCCATCCCTCTCGATGAACTGGGCTCGACGACCCGCACTCTGGAGTCGCCGGACGTGGACAAGGCTCTGGCCAGGAAGGAACTGACGCAAAGCCCCCTGTACCAGGATCAACTGGTCAGCCCGGATTTGAAGACCACGGTAGTCTTAGTCACCTTCGGCCGCGACCATCGCTACGCCAAGCTCCTGCAACGGAGAAATGCCTTGCGTGAGAAGAAGGCGGCGGGCTCGTTGACGGCGGCGGAGCGGGTCGAACTCAAGGAGGTCGTTCGGCAGTTTGCCCGGCACCGCGACGAGGTTCGCCGACGGCGACACAGCAACATCCTGGCCATCCGCTCGATCATGGACCGCTATCGGCCGCACGGGACCCTGTTCCTGGGCGGCGTGAGCATGATTGCCGACGACATGATCAGCCTCATCAAGAACGACCTGCGGGTTTTCGGGACCGCGGTGTTTCTGTTGCTGGTGCTCACCATCGCGGTGATCTTCCGCAGGGTCTATTGGGTCCTGCTTCCCATGTCGGTCTGCCTGGTTTCCGTAACGTGCACCATTGGGTTCCTGGGCTGGTTCGGTTGGGAAGTCACGGTGGTCAGCTCCAACTTCATCGCCCTGCAACTGATCATCACGCTGGCCATGACCATCCACTTGATGGTTCGCTACCGAGAGCTGGCCGCGAGCCAACCCGAGATCGGTCAACATGAATTGATCGACGCCACGATCGGCGCCATGCTACGGCCGTGCGTGTATTCGGGCCTGACCACGATGGCCGGGTTTGCGTCCCTGCTCTTCAGCGACATCCGGCCGGTGATCGACTTCGGCTACATCATGGTCGTAGGGGTGGGCATTTCCATCCTCGTGCCGTTCCTGCTGTTGCCCGCCGTATTAATGCTCCTGCCAAGGGACAGACCCTGGTCGAGCGGACGGCCCAGGTGGCAACTGACCCCGGCGCTCGGCCGCTTCACCGTTGCCCACGGCCCGCTGGTTCTTGTGGGCAGCCTGGTGTTGCTGGCCGTCAACGCCGTCGGGATCCGCAAGCTCCAGGTCGAGAACTGTTTCATCAACTACTTCAAGCCAAGCACGGAGATCTACCAGGGTATGAAGGTTGTGGACCAGCAGCTCGGCGGGACCACACCTTTGGACGTGGTCGTTGACTTCGAGGAACCAGCGCCAGAAGCACCTTTGTCTGTAGCCGAAACGAGCGAGGAGACCGTGTTCGATCAGTTCGAGGAGTTCGACACGGCAGCGGACGAAGCCAAAAAGAAGTATTGGTTCACTCCGGAGAAGATGGCCCGAATCGCGGCCGTCCACAACTACCTTGACGGCCTGCCGGAGACGGGCAAGGTCCTGTCGGTGGTGACCCTGGTCCGGATGATCGAGCGTCTCAACGGCTGCAAGCCCTTGGACAGTGTAGAGCTGGCCTTGCTGTTCGACAAGATACCGGATCAGCTCAGACAGATTGTGGTGGCGCCCTACGTCTCCGTGGAGCACAATCAGGCGCGGCTCACCGTGCGCATTCGGGACTCTGATCCTTCCTTGAGGCGGAACGAGCTGCTGAAGAAGATCCGGACGGATCTGACCGACAGGCTTGGCTTCCCGGGCGAGTCGGCGCACCTGGCCGGCATTCTGGTCTTGTACAACAACATGCTCCAGAGCCTGTACACTTCCCAGATCGCCACCCTCGGCTTTGCCATGCTTTTTCTGATGGGGACCTTCGTGATCGTGTTCCGCTCCCTGCGGATCGCGATCATCGCGATCTTCCCGAACGTGCTGGCGATCAGTTGCGTGCTCGGTGTGATGGGCTGGCTGGGCATCCCTCTGGATATGATGACGATCACCATCGCCGCTATCGGCGTGGGCCTGGCCGACGACGACACGATCCACTACATCCACCGGTTCAAGCACGAGGTCGAAGCCACGGGGAGCTATCGGACGGCCTTGCACCGATCGCATGACAGCATTGGCCATGCCATCTACTATACGACGGTGACACTGGCCATCGGCTTTTCCATCCTGAGCCTGTCAAATTTCGTTCCCACGGTGTACTTTGGCCTTTTGACCGTGCTGGCGATCACCATGGCGCTGCTGGCCTCGTTGACCGTGCTGCCGCAATTGCTCGTCGTGATCAAGCCCTATGGCAAGGAGCCTAAACTCAAGGAAGACGATGCGGAGAATGACCGATGAGAACTTACTTCTTGATCTTAGCCGGAATTGTCGCAGGAGCGGGTTGTGCGACCGCTCCCCAGAATCGTTCGCAAGCGCGGGCCCCCGGGCTCTCGGACGTCAATTCTCCGGGCGGAACGGCCATCGATGAATTGGAGGAGGATATCCTTCGCCAGCAGGTGACTATCCCGGACCCGTTGGAGTCCATCAATCGGATCATGTTCGGTTTCAACGACACGGCATATTTCTGGATGGTAAAGCCCGTCACCGAGACTTACGCCGGTGTGGTGCCCGAACCGGTTCGCATAGGCATCGGCAATTTCTTTCACAACGTGGGGACTCCGTCACGTGTGGTCAACTGCCTTCTGCAGGGCAAAGGCTCGGAGGCCGGGACCGAGGTGCACCGCTTCGCTATCAACACTACGGTCGGTGTGCTGGGGTTCGGTGACCCGGCACGCGATCAGTGGGGTCTGGAGCCGGCCCAGGAGGACCTGGGGCAGACTCTGGCCGTGTATGGTCTGGACGAGGGATGTTACGTGGTCTTTCCGCTGCTCGGCCCTTCGACCTTGCGGGATTCGCTGGGCATGTTAGGCAACCAGTTCTTGAATCCGGTTCGGTACGTCGAACCTACGGAACTTGCGATCGGCATGTCCGCCCTGCGCGGCGTCAACCAGGGCTCACTACATATCGGAGAATACGAAATGCTCAAGTCGGCGGCTGTGGATCCGTATGTGGCGATGCGCGCAGCGTACGTTCAGTACCGAAGGAGGCAAATCCGGGATGAAGACCGCCGCGCCGATCCGAATAGCAGCAGACCAAAGGTGCCCTCAATCAGCCGGTAGGTCTGATGACAACGCTGCATACTCCCGTGCCCGCAGACTCGGTGTCACACGCTGCCACCTGACACGATGAAGGCCGCCAACATTACCCATATTCCACATGCTCTCACGTCCCAGATTCCACAATTATCCGAGTCGCTCTATTCGACGGCGATTTGGAGACTCGTATGGTTGCTCGCTCGACGATCGGCACACGCGGGGCAACGGGCCAATCCCAGTGGCCGCACGCAAACACAAGAGAAGAAGGCACGGCATGCCGGCAGCCGGACGGCCACAACGGGATGGCTCTCGTCGCATTTCTGAAGCACCGTGCAGGCAGGACAGGAACATCGGTGCTGGAAGATTTTCGATTTATGGTTGACAATTCCCCTGTTGCGGAACAGTCTATTACGAAGTTGCCGTGCGGGCCAGCCGCATTGCCCTGTGATGGTTCTTGTTTAGGAGGTCCACTATGAAGCGAATGTACTGTATCTTGATTGTGGTGTGCGCCCTGCTGGTGGGCTCGGCGAGTGCCTACGATCAGCCAGCCGTCAACCTTGGCCTCACCAGTTTCCTTGACGGTGGCCCACCGGCCGGCCCCGGCTTCTACTTTACAGAGTACTTCCAGTACTACACGGCCGACGAATTCTCGAATGCGCCTATTGGTCCTGGCGGTCCTCCTGCCTCGAACGCGGAGGTGGATGTTTGGGTCAGCCTCAATCAGTTCATCTACCAGTCTGATACACCGCTGCTGTTCGGCGGCAAGTGGGGCCTCGACGTCATTGTGCCGCTCGTCTGCATGGACGCCACAGACAAGAACGGCACGCTGGCGGACAACGGCGGCGGCTTGGGCGACGTCCTGGTCGGCCCGTATCTCCAGTGGGACCCGATCATGGGCAAGAATGGCCCGATCTTTATGCATCGCGTCGAATTCCAGACGATTTGGCCCGTGGGCAAGTATGACGATGAAAAGCCCTTGAATCCCGGCAGCAACGTCTTCTCGTTCAACCCGTATTGGGCGGGCACGTTCTTCTGGAGTCCGAAACTGACGACGTCCTGGCGCGTGCACTACCTGTGGAATGCCAAGAACCATGATCCCTTCATCGGGTCGGGTGCCGATGACACGCAAGCGGGTGAGGCGTGGCACGTCAACTTTGCCACCGCGTATGAAGTGATCCCCAAGAAGCTGCGAGCCGGCATCAACGGTTACTATTTCCAGCAGACGGGCGAGTCGGAGGAGGATGGTCACACCGTGAGCGGCAAAGAGAGGGCCTGCGCCATCGGCCCGGGCTTTCTGTGGAGCTTCTCGCAGGACGACCATTTGTTCTTCAATCTCTATTTTGAGTCCGATACGGACTATCGCCCTGACGGCGAGCGGTTCGTGTTGCGTTGGGTCCACCACTTCAAGTAACAATACCGGGCACTCGGGGACATAACGCCATCGTCCGAACAGATCCGAAGCGGATGATGGCGATTATGTCCCCGGGGGCCTGAGAGTCGCGCATATCTTCTGCTTGGCCGAAGCCCGAGGCGACCCCCGAGCCGTTATGCGGCGGTCTGCGGGCACGGCGAAGGTGTGTCTCTTGTGTCGCCCGATGTCGTCTGATCGCGGAGGCGGCTATGGCTTGACGGCGCGGTTGTGGAAGCGAATGTCGTCGATCAGGCCGGACCAGAACGCTTCCGGCTCTAAAGCTCTGCCTGCCCCAATATAGAAGCCACCTGCCGAGAATCTCAGGGTTCCCAGCTTTCGTGTGTCCACGGCTGCTTCTTTGCCATCCACGTACAGGCAGCGATGAGAACCATCCCAAACAAGACGCAAGCGGTGCCAGGAACCGTCTGTGACGACGGTCTGCGAAACGAGCGGAGCCGTCAGACGGGCGCCATCGGTCAGACTTGTCATCACCGCACCGGTCGAGGCATCCGTGCCAAGCCAGAGGGCGTCGGATTGGCCGGATTGTGACAGAATGGCTTGGCCGGGCCGCCCCCCTTTCACCCAGATGAAAACGGTGAACGGGCCGTCAGCGGGATTGAGGACGTTGCCCGTGCTGATGTAGTCATCAAGGCCGTCCAGTTCCAGCGCGCCGTGAATCCTTCCATCAACGGGCCGCCAGACGGGTTCGTTGTGTAGCGTGCCGTCGAATCGGCCCAGCCGGTCGGCGGCAATCTCACCGTCGGTTTCATCCAGTCTCCAGTGAGCCACGAGGCCAGGGTATGTCAGCCAGAACGTGGCGAGGCCCGCGAGATCCTTGTAGCCGATCATGCCGTCTCCGTCGGGCGGCGGCGCCACATCGAGCGAGGAGCTGCTCTGCCGCCACAGCACCGCCAGGCGGGAGAAGTCCAGGAGGTTCAGGATGCCGTCGGCATTGAAATCCGGCAGAAAACGCACGCCCAGAAGAAAGGGAGGGATCGCCTGCGCGATGAGCCCCGCTCCCTCGGCGTTTGGATGGATGCCATCCGGGAACAGAGGCTCTGTATCGAGCAACGCCGTGTACAGATCAATCACAGGGACCAGCTTTTCGCGCGAAATCTGGTCGACGAGCGGCAGAATCTCGTCCCGGATCACTTCCGGCCGAATCGCAAAGTTCACGCGGAAGGCGGGCACGGGCTTGCAGATCCAGACTTGCGGCCTGCTCGGCAATGCCCGAAAGACATCGATCAGGTTGCCGTAGTCGGAGACAAAATCCTCCTTGTACTGCCAGTTCTGCGGCTTGGAGTCGTTCGTTCCCAGCTTGATGACGACGATATCCGGATTGGAGGCCCGGGCGCTGCCGTAGACCGTCTCCTGGATGTAGGGCTTGTCGCCGCGGCGCAGTAGCGTCGCGCCGCTGACCCCGAAGTTGCGCACCTCCCAGGCCGGATCGTACTGTTGCAGAATCCGCTGCAACTGGGCCGGATAGCTGTTGTTGGTTCGGTCGGAAATGCCCGCCCCGTAGGTGATACTGTCTCCGATGCAAGCCACAAGTTTCGCTTCAGCAGAGACGGTGGTGATCGATATGACAAGCGCCGCCAGGAATGCGATCTTTGCCTTCACGTCCAGACTCCTCCGAATCAGCAGCCTGCCCGGAAGTTCTGGTCCGCCAACCGGGCCGGGCCGGCGCCGACAACTTGAGCGCTGGAACCACTCTCACCGATAGGCGTCGCAACCGCTTGGGCTCTCTTGCGTTCCTCCTTCGGCCGGGTCTTCCAGCGGCGGTGCACCCACCAGTACTGCGACGGGTCTTCGCGGATGAACGTTTCCATCGCCTTGCTGTACTCGGCCGTGACCCACGTAAGCGGGTCGTCCTTGTCGGCCCACTCGCGTGGGAAAATGATCCGCGTCATCCCCAACTCGAAGAAGAAGCGGTTGCCGACACGCCGGCTGTAGCCTACGACGATGGGCAGCTCATACGTGATCGCCAGCAGGCCAATGCTCTTGTACGTGCTGGCCTTTCGTCCGAAGAAATCGACAAAGACGCCTTTCTTGCCCGCATCCTGGTCTGCGATAAAGCCGAGCGTGCTGCCCTGCTCGATGAATGTCGGCATCATCTGGGCCGCGCCTTTCTTGTCGAGCAGCTTCTGCCCGCGCCGCTCGCGCACGCCGTACAGGAAACGATTCAGGTACTTGTTGTCCAACGGGCGCGCGATGCTGTAAAGATCGAAGCCGAACAGGCCCATGAGATAGCCGATGATCTCGAAGTTGCCGTAATGTCCCGTCACCATCAGCAGGCCCTTGCGCTCTTGCATCAGCCACTTGGCGTGCTCGGCGTTCTTGTAGCGCGAGTACTGCCGCCAGTTGTGCTTTCGGACGAGCCGAGGCGTGAAGAGCACGTCGATCGTCAGCATGACCAATTGCTGAAAGCTGCGTTGCCCGGTCTGCCGGATCCATTCCTCCGATTTCTCCGGGAAGCTCGCGCGCAGATTGTCCAGCGCTCTCTGCCGCCCGCGATGGTAGTACTTCCACAGGAGGTCGCCGAGGAAGCACGCGAATCTGAGGTTCGTCTCGACGTCGAAGAGATAGAGAAAAATGACAAGGACCCGCACGGCTACATACAGAAGCCAGTCGCGGACGGGATTGGGCTTCTTTTTCTTCTTCTTACGTTTCTTCTGCTCGACCATCACCCTAATTGTAGCGATAACAGCGTCTGTGTCAAGGTCGGGAGACCTCATGCCCGAGCGACGACGTACGAGCGTGCTGTCGTTCACGACCGTTACGGCATCTCGGTACGCGGGGCAAGGCTGGCTTCGGGTGTGCCCCCGTAAGCGCCCATATTGATTCGGACATTCACAGACGAGCGCTCGCTGAACGGGCCATCGGCCTCGCAGGGTTGTTCCTCACAGATCGACACAGCGGGATCGCCCGCGTCGATGCACGGGCTGGTCTCGTTATCCCATGACCACGCTTCCTGGAGTACGTCCCACGACCACCCTCCACTCTTTAGATGATAATCGCCGGTAACCCAGTTCGATCCGGGGCCGGAGGCAAGCGACGCCGTGGGTAAAGGCCTGCCGCCTGTTTCCATCGCCTCCGCCGCTGCACTCGGGGCGAGCCATTCCCCACGAACGATGAAGAGCGGGTCGGCGTCAATATTACCCTCGCCGGCCCAGCCGCCCTGGATATCCGTGTACGCCACGCGGGACTTTGCGTCGTTCACTTTGAGGTTCTCATCTCCCTCATTGTTGAAGTAGACGATCGAATTCGCGATGGTCGCCAGCGAGCAGTCAATGCCAAGCCCGAGATTGTCGGCGACCGTGCAGTTCTCGACCGTCAGGACGCCACCCAGAATGCCCGTACCTCGATTGCCTGCGATCAGACAATTGAGGAACGTGCCAAGATTCCGACGGGCAAACCGGTTGTCCAGGCGGGCCCACATTGCACCGCCCAACCCGTTGCCGACGATCTCACAACGCGTGAGTACAGGATTCGCTCCATTCCACGATTTGACACCCGCGGCGACGTTATTCGTGATGGTGCAGTTGCTGATTGTTGGCGTGGAGTCGCTGCAGAAGACGCCGTAACTGCCTTCGGCAATGGTAAAGCCCGTCAGGACGGAATCGGCCGTCTCACCATCGGCACACGTCACGCGCTGGCCCGGGCCCGCCAGAATCGTGGCGGCCCGCACCGCTGTGTCCTCAGGATCGACTGAAGTCAGCAGTAGGTTCTTGCCTTTGAAGCGGACCTTATCGTTGTAGATTCCCGGCTCGACCGTGATGACGACGCCATCAGCCACGGCCGCGCCATTGGTGCGCCCGCTTCGGGAAGGGGCGGGCGCAGACACACTCTCGTCGACGGCGTCGATGGCGTGTTGGATGTAGTCGTAGCGCTTGCCCGTGGCAAGGTTCTGAATCGGCCCCTCAGTCAGGCTATACGCGAAGTCGAAGGAAACCATCCGGATCCGGCTGCTGTATTGCCAGACGATCGTGGAGCCATCGATCTGAGGTCCCGATCCGTAGTAGTGCGCTCTCGATCCTCCGAGCGGGAAGTGCGTGACGCCGTATTCCCTCGTGAGACAACAGGTTCGAATGTCTCCGTAATAGTCGTCGCCGTCAAGGTAGGCAATCAGCGGGCCGTCAATGTCGGGCTGCAATTGCCACCCCGGCCCCACCCAGACCTCGAACTCGCGAATGTTGTCCGGATCGGAAATGTCGGCGGCATAGATGTCTCCGACGTCATCCCGTTCGTCCGTCCAGACCGCGATGTGGCCGGAGACCGCCGGATCGTGCTGACGCTCCGGGGCCGTGCAGATCGGGAAGACCTTGATGTCGCTCAGATCCGAGAGATCGGCGCCGAAGATGTCGCCATCGCCTTCCCACACGACGATATCGCCGCAGATATCCACGGGTTCGTCGTTCGTATAGCGGTAGTTGGCGATGTAGGGGAACGGCTCGCCTCGGCCGACCTGCTCGGCAATGGTGAAATAGATCGGACTGGCCTGGTCCGCAATATCGACGCCGCCGATATCGTACAGCGATTCGGCGTAGTTAGCGGCGTTCTGTGTGTTGACGTTTCGATGATGTGCCCAGACGATCTTGTTTCCGGAGATTGCGGGATAGCCGTAGGACTCGGTGGCCGTAGCCGCGCGCAGGAGCGCAGCCTGACCCGTGATCCGGTCCCCAAGGGCCACGCTCGTGCACACGCGTCCAGTCGTGGAGCCGGCCGTCCAGACGACGCGGTGGCCGTCGATCTTTGGCATGGCATCGACGGCCCCAACGTCAAAGATCTCCATTCTGCCGGATTGGGTGTCCATGCAACCAACGGTCCAGAGTCCGGCGCTATACTCGCCGCCGGCAAAGACGACCGTGGTCCCGGCGACGTCCGGATGGTAGAAATCCCCGGCCTCGTAGTCCGTGACCTCCGCGAACTCGCCCCCGAGCGTCCATGCGGACGCTTCGAGCTTGACTGTATCCGGCTCACTATCGACAAATCCGTCGCTCACGACGAGTTCGAAGCCGTAGATGCCTTCCTCCAGGCACTGAAAGTACGGTGCCGCAGTGTTCGCGGCTTGGAGGGTCACGTTGGGTCCTTCGATTTGAGTCCACATGTAGGTCAGCCCGTCGGGCGGATCGGCATCGCTGGATTTCGAGCCATCCAACATCGCGTACTCTGTCACGGGCAGCAATCGGTCAACTCCGGCGTTAGCCACGGGCTGCTCGTTGCCCACCACGACAAGGATTCGGTCCGCCTCGCTGATGTGCTGGCCGTCGCCCACCACCAGTTCGAAGACGTACCACCCTTCCGCCGGCGGCGTGAAAGAAGGCCCTTCTGCCGTGGCGTCGCTGAGTTCGATCGTCGGCCCCCGGGTCTGGGACCACTCGTATGTCTTTGGGCCGTTCGGATCGGAGAAATAGCTCCCGCCGCCGTCCAGCGTAACCGGCTCGGGCGCCATCACGTGCTGATCCGCACCGGCGCTGGCGAGAGGCTTGACGTAGCCAATATGCTCATCGGCTCCGATGTCCACGCGCATGGCAAATACGCGCGGATCCCCATCAATGTCCGTCGCAGTTTGCCCGGGGACAGCATTTGGATCGCCCGCGCTGACGCACGGCGAGATCGGCTGCAAATGGAAATCGTTGCCCCATGGGTCAGCGAACAATGGGTCCGCGGAGATATTCCCGAACCGGCCGGTCCAATCGGCCTGCTCTCCGTAGATCGCGTCATAGGTCCGCGTGTCCTCGAAGCCGTAGTTTGCGGGTGCGTTATTCCAGAGATTATTGAAGCGGATCGCGTCTGAGCGAGGTTTCATGGAGTAGTATAGGCCCCCTCCGGAGGTGGCCCCACAGATGTTGTTGTTGGCCACAACGAGATTGTCGGAGTAGCTGATGTAGGCATAGACATTCCCGCCCCGGCCGTATTGCGGGTCCTTGCTGCAATCATTGTTCACAATCGTGTTGTTCACCAGAGAACCGCTATAGATGTAAACGCCGCCACCCCAGTAGGCGGAATTCTTGTAGATGATGTTATCGGCGACATCGCTGGCGCCAGCGTAGATTCCCCCACCGGCAAAAGCGGAGTTGTTGTAGATCACGTTGTGCGCAATCCTGGCTCCACCTGTGCAGTAGATACCGCCGCCGTCTGAGTATGTATACACGTAGCGGTCCCCGACCTGCTGATCGGAAAACGGCCCGTGGTTATTCGTTATCACGTTCTTGGTGATCGTCGGCGAAGCATTGCGGCAGTAGATACCGGCGCCTTCAAAGTACTTGTCGTATTCGCCCGACCACTCGGTGAGGGTTCCGAAGCCGCCGGTGATGGTAAAGCCGGTCAGGACGGCTCTTCGGGTCTCGCGATTCTCGAAGGTCACGACGGTACCGTCGGCGTCGGCATTGATGATCGTATATCCGACGACCTTGGGATCGTTGGGGTCCGTGCTTGTCAGTACGATGTTCTTGCCGCTGAAGTTGATCGTCTCATAGTAGATGCCGGGACTGACGATGACGGTATCGCCGTCGTTACAGTCGTTGATGGCCCGCTGGATCGAGGGATACTCGTTCGGTACGTGCCGCACGGCTGCAGTGGAGACTGACCCCAGGAAGACAAGCAGAATGAAACCCGAATAAAGCACTCTTCTCATAACGATTCCTTTCCCTCACTCGTGGATTTGTCGCCGCATCAACAGCTCGTCGTGGCAGAAAACCTCCGAACATCTTCAGTTGACTCTGCTATGCTGAGAAAGAACGCCTTCTGAAGGCCATTCTCGGACCCCACGCTCCCACACGTCGGCCAGACCGCCGCAATGGGCTTGTTTGTGCTTCCGAAATGGGATTTGCCAGAGCCCCCTGCCCATGGTCTATTCTCACCCTCACTCTTGGGAATGCATGACCGTTGTTAATTGATAATAGGCGGCGAAGACGCTGTTGGCGATCGTGGGTTTGGTGTCGCCTGCGGGTTGGGGATCGCAAACGCGCAGCAACGCGTTTGCCCCCCCCTTCCATACCGACGCTGAGAATCCGCAGGACATGGCAGTTGGACACCGTAGGTGATGAGCCGTGGCAGTGGATACCGCGACTCGCGCCGGTCGTGGTGGGACCGGCGACCTTACAGGCCGCATCTTCGCCGCCAGAGAGGGTAGCTGCATGCTGAGAACCGTCGAGGACGGCCGCAGCCGCAGATTGGAATTCGTAGAGACCGAGTGCGTATTGTGAAGGGGGCCATAGCGAGGGGCAAGACTTCCGGCATGGATTGGACTGCAATGTATCATGGCATTGTTCTCCACCGCCAGGATTTGCCATGCCCTCTTGGGTACTCATTAGGAATGGGTACGGAGAAGCCTCGAACAATGATGCTCGCACCAAGCCCCATGATCTACACGTTCCGCCTTTCCTCAGCCAATGGTCCGGACCGCACGGATACCCACAACGCCGAATCTCTATTATCTACGACGCTGCTTCGCAGCTTTTGTTACATGTTTTCGATGGTTTTTCTGTATGGTCGCAGGTTGATTTGCGGTTGAAAATCGGTCGAAGACCGTGATAATGAGGCCATAAGCGCGATTTCGTGCCGTTATGGCCTTTGGGAGACCGGATACGTAGACGGTTGCTTATCGGCCGGACTTGGAAAGGATGCGATCATGCAGGAACGGCTCCGAAGGCCTGCTCGCCTTTTGTTTCTCCTCCTGTTAGCCACTCCGACGGGATGCTCCCTGATGTCAACCGGCCGAGACGACGGTGTTTCGGGGTTTCCTGCCGGCGACGTTCTCATGGAGTCGGCGAGGGAAATTCCCGTCCTCCATGAGGTTGACGTGGTCGTCGTCGGGGGGACCTCCGGCGGCGTGGCGGCGGCGGTTTCGGCGGCCCAAAACGGGGCCCGCGTCTTCCTGGCCGCTCCTCGTCCGTACCTCGGTGAGGATATTTGTGGCACCTACCGCTTGTGGCTCAAGCCGCACGAAGAGCCGATATCCCCGCTGGCCAGAGCCATTTTTGCCGAACCGGAGACCGCGAGGCCATTGGGCGACCCCATACCGTTCACCTACGAGGCGGATGTGGAGTCCTCCTCGCCGCACAGGGATTCCCCGTCAGCGACGGCTCTCAACGATGGCAAATGGCACAGCGCGCCGGCCCAGAGCGTTCAGTACAACGGGGATGTACGTATCCTGGTCCATCTCGACGGCGAACAGGTCGTCGGTGACGCCCATGTCTTGATCTATCAGCGAAACGACGATTTCGAGGTGGCGGACGTTACCGTTTTCGCCAGTGACGACAAAGAGCAATGGCAACAGATCGGGATCGTTGAGAACGAGCGGCTCGGGCAAGGGTCGTTCGAAGAGGCCGCGATCCGGTTGACGGTCCCTGTCGGCCGGAAGAGTCGCTATCTGAGATTTGCCGTGAGGAAATCCCCCGAGGTCAGCCGGGTGCTCCTGGGCGAGATTGTGCTAACCAAGCCGGACGACGGAACGACTCGCAGAACTGCACGGCGGACGCCGCCGACGCCGATGCAAGTCAAGCGGGTCCTTGATGATGCGCTGCTCAACGCCGGCGTGTCGTTCCTGTATGGCTGCTATGGCACGGAGCTTCTATGTGATGGCAGCGGCAAGCCTGCCGGTATTGTGATGACGAATCGCTCGGGTCGGCAGGCCGTCATCGCCAAGGTCATCATCGACGCCTCGCCGCAGGCAACCATCGCAAGGATGGCCGGCGTGCCATTCACGCTGTATCCGACGGGCGTGCAGACGTTCAAGCGAATCATCATCGGCGGCCAGCCTCGCTACGCAGAGCACATGCAAGCCCGAGAGCTACGCGCCCCCGTATATGACGGGGATGGGAATATCTATCCGGCGATCGAGTATACCCTCGAGATTCCCGTGAAGGACGGCTCCTTTGCCACGCTCGCCGGGGTCGAGCAGATCGCCCGCGATAAGACGTGGCACCCGGGGCAGGTGGATGCATCCGAGATACTGTTCCACGTTCCGGCGGACCACATGAAGGGCAAGGAACGCGTCTGTTGTGTGTGGCCCGGCGCAGAGAAGGTCGATCTGGATGTCTTCCGGCCCGCTCGGGTGAAGTGTTTGTACGTTCTTGGCGGCTGCGTCGACGTCTCACGCCGGGCGGCGGAAAAGTTGTTGCGACCGCTCGAATTGATGGAGGTCGGCAGCCGCGTTGGTGCGGCCGCGGCGGCCGAAGCTCGAAGAATCGCTTCGCCTCGCCGCCTCCGGCTTGCCGCGCGAGAGGGTGAGCCCGTCACGGCCGGCGACGTTCGCGAAGACCAGGCATGGATACGCACGGGTCCGGAGACGAAGTACGTGAAAGCCGCAGAGCGGACAATCCCTGTCCTCGGCGCTTATGATGTTGTGGTTGTCGGTGGCGGCACCGGTGGTGCGCCGGCGGGCATCGCGGCCGCGCGCCAGGGGGCCAGCACGCTCGTTGTGGAATACCTCCACGGTCTGGGCGGCGTCGGCACAATGGGCCTGATCGGGAAGTACTACCACGGCCATCGCGAAGGCTTCACAAAGGAGATCGATCAAGGACTGGCTGAACTCGGCGGCGAAGCCGAGGGCGGAAGCGGACGGGGCCAGGCGTGGAACAGCCAGATCAAGATCGAATGGTACCGGCGGGAACTCCGAAAGGCCGGGGCCGATATCTGGTACGGCACGCTTGGCTGCGGCGCCTTTGTCGATGGCAATCAGGTAAAGGGCGTGGTGGTCGCCACGCCGCAGGGCCGCGGCGTGGTTCTGGCCAGAGCGGTCGTCGACGCGACCGGCAGCGCCGCAATTGCCGCAGCCGCCGGAGCTCAGCCCATCTACATCACGGACGAGCATATCGCCGTCCAGGGGACGGGCTTGCCTCCGTGGGATTTGGGGGCGCGATACACCAACACGGACTATGCCTTCATCGACGACCTTGACGTGGTCGACGCGTGGCAATCATTCCTCGCGGGTCGGAAGAAATTCGACGATGCCTATGACCTCGGGCAGCTCATCGACAGTCGGGAGCGACGGCAGGTCGTCGGCGATTTCTTCCTCTCGCCCATGGACGTTTATCTCGGCCGCACATTCGGCGACACGGTCGTGCAGGCCAACAGCAATTTCGACTCGCACGGCTTCACAATCCATCCGATGTTCATGCTCCGCCCCCCGGACCGCGAGTCCCTGCCCTGCCACGTCCCCTACCGCTGCCTGCTGCCGAGGGGCCTGGAAGGCATCCTCGTCACGGGCCTGGCGGTCAGCGCCCATCGCGATGTGATGCCGGTCATTCGGATGCAGCCTGACGTTCAGAACCAGGGCTACGCGGCCGGTGTCGCCGCGGCTACGGCCGTCCGTTCGGGCAAGAGCCTGCGTGACATCGACATCCGCGAATTGCAGCGACATCTCGTGGAGAAAGGCAATCTACCCGCCGAAGTGCTCGGCCAGCAGGACTCGTTCCCTCTGTCGCAGGAAAGAATCGAGCAGGCGGTCCAGACGGTCTTGAACGACTACCAGGGGATTGAGGTCATCTTCGCCCAGTCGCAAGAGGCTCTGCCGCTGCTCCGCGACGCCTACGCCAGTGCCGATTCGGAACAGGCAAAGCTCACATATGCCCACATCCTCGGCATCATGGGCGATCCGACCGGTGCCGAGGCACTGGTGAAGACTGTGGAGGCACGCGAGTGGGATGAGGGCTGGAAGTATACCGGAATGGGCCAATTCGGCCCGAGCATGAGTTCCTTGGATAGTCTGATCATCGCCGTGGGCCGGACGCGCCGGGAAGAGGCCGTCGAGCCGATCCTGGCCAAGGTCAGGCAGTTGGGCCCGGAGCATGCGATGTCCCACCACCGGGCCGTGGCTGTCGCATTGGAGACCCTCGCGGCCCCGGCGGCGGCCGAGCCGCTTGCCGAGTTGCTCGGCAAACCCGGGATGACCGGCCACGCCTATACGAGTATTGACGTTGCCACACACAATATTCCCCCCAGTTCGACGGATACGTCCACGCGCGAATCTTCCCTTCGCGAGCTGATCCTGGCCCGCGCTCTATATCGTTGCGGTGACTACGAGGACCTCGGGGCAAAGATCCTCGGGGAGTACTCCCATGACCTGCGAGGGCACTATGCCCGACATGCCCTCGCGATTCTTGCACAGCCAAATCCACCGGGCCGGTAAGCGGCTCAGAGGGGAGCCTGCGTGTGCGCCTTCGACCTGCGGCAAGATCATGAGCGAGATTGTCGGTTCGGGCAGACTGTGCTATGATGTCGGGCCGGAGCTGCGTGCCTGAACGGGCGGCTCATCGTGTTCGCACGGCAGCAACGTGTGTGTTGGCGGCGCCGCAAAGCGGACCTGAAAATCAGTGTGACGTGCTATTATTATAAGGAGGCATGAGAATGGCAGGAGAATATCGCTTTTCGTTCGGGCCGTGGAACATTCATGAGGGAGCCGATCCGTTCGGGCCGACGGTCCGGGACACCATCGCCTTTGCCGAGAAGCTCAAGCTGTACAAGAAACTCGGCTTCGACGGCGTGCAGTTCCACGACGATGATGCCGTGCCGGGCATGAACAAGCTCGGTCCCAGCGAGATCACCAGGCAGGCCGAGCAGATCCGCAAGATGCTTGCCGATGAGGGGCTGACGGCCGAGTTTGTCGCCCCGAGGTTGTGGGAAGACCCGCAGACGATCGACGGCGCCTATACCTCGAACGATCCAAAGGCCCGGCAGTATGCCAAGGACCGCAGCCGGCGCTGTATCGACATTGCCGTCGCGCTCGACACGAAGTTGATCGTCCTGTGGCTCGCCCGCGAGGGAACGTACATCCGCGAGGCGAAGGATAGCAAGCTGGCGACGGACCGGCTCGTGGAAGCCATCAACGATATGTTGGACTACAATCCCGACATCCAGATCGCCATCGAGCCCAAACCGAATGAGCCGATGGACCAGGCATATATCCCCACGACGGGGCACGCGCTGGCTCTCGGGTATTTGACGAAGGATCCCAAGCGGGTCGGCGTCAATATCGAGACGGCCCACGCGATCCTGGCCGGGCTCGACCCATCGGACGAGATGGGTTTTGCCCTCGCCTACGATAAGCTCTACACTGTGCACTTGAATGACCAGAACGGCCTGAAATTCGACGAGGACAAGAGCTTCGGATCGGTGAATCTACGCCGCGCCTTCAACCAGGTTCGCATTCTCGATGCCTACGATTTCGGCAAGAAGGGCGAGTTCGTCGGCCTCGACGTCAAGGCCATGCGGACCCAGAAAGCGGAGATGGCTACCAAGCACCTGAGCAACAGCCGGACCGTCTTCCTCAAGCTTGTGGAGCTCACTCGCAGTCTCGACGAGGCCAAGGTCAATACGCTTATCGCCGGCCGCGACTACGAAGAGCTGGACATGCTGATCATGAATCATCTGATGGGTGGGTAACACAGAGAAAGGACCGCTGCAAAGGATGTTGACGAGTGACAAGGTCGTTTTGAGCATCGGCGCCCATCCGGACGATGCCGAATTCATGTGCGCCGGGACGCTCGCTCTGCTTCAGAAGCGGGGCTGGCAGGTTCACATCGCAACAATGACGCCAGGCGATTGTGGGACCGTGCAATACAGTCGCGAGGAGATCAGCCAGATTCGCAAAAATGAAGCCGCCGCCGGTGCCGCCCTTCTCGATGGACAGTACCACTGTCTCGAATGCGGCGACATCTTCATCATGTACGACCGGCCCACCCTGCTCAAAACCATCGAGTTGGTTCGCAAGGTCCGGCCGAGAATCGTTCTGACGCTGAGCCCGTCGGATTATATGGTCGATCACGAGATGGCCAGCAAGCTCGCGCAGACGGCGTGCTTCTGCTGCGGCGTCGTCAACGTCGAAACGCCCGGCGTCGAGCCCTTCGAGCCCATCCCGCACCTGTACTATGCCGATCCGGTCGACGGCAAGGACAAGTTCGGCGCGGACATCTTGCCCGCGATGATCGTCGATACCAGCGATGTGATGGATACGAAAGAGAAAATGCTCTGCTGCCACAAGAGCCAGCGAGATTGGCTCTTGAAACACCACGGCATCGACGAATACGTCGCCGCCATGAAGGGGCTCGGCCACAAACGCGGCGCCGACATCGGCCGTGATTTTGGCGAGGGATTCCGGCAGCATCTGGGCCACGCGTATCCACAGGACAACATCCTGAAGAAAGAACTCGGCGAGTTGGTTCATATCATGTAAGGACAGGCACATGGCCCGAAAGGTGAGCATCCTGGCGCCCGAGTGGTGGGATTACACAACGCTCGATGATGAGCTTCTGAACGATGCGGCCCGGCTGACGGCGGACGATCTGGCCGGCCTGAGCCGGGACGGGTTCCAGGTGGTGTTCTACGATACGTTGGAGGATTTCTACCTCGCGGAGGCCCTGGAGTACATCCAGGCATGGCGTCAGGCGACGCCGGATAGCCTCGCCGGCATCTGCGGGCCGATTGGGCCGACGGAGCAGCTTCCTCTCGTCGCTCGCCTCGTGAATGAATTGGAACTCGACCTGAGCGATGCGCACTTCTGGGGAATGGACGAGTGGTATATGAACGGTCGCGAAGTCCCGCAGACCCATCCGCTTTCGTTCGCCCGGGCGGATCGGGAGCTGTGCTTCGATCGCATCCGGCCGGACCTGAAGATGCCCGAGAGCAACCTCCATTTTCCCAGAGCCGATACATCTGAGTACATCCGGAGCTGGGACGGCGTTCGCTGCATCGTGATGCAGGGCGGCCAGGGCGACATCAAGCACTGGGCGTTTAACGATCCCGTCCGCCGCGAAGGCCCATACAAGGATCGGCCGCCCACGCCCCAGGAATATCGAAGACTCACGACGCGCGTGGTCGATCTGCACCCGGTGACGGTCATGCAGAACGCGCGAACCAGCGGCGGCGGCGTGGTCACCGATGTGCCAACCCGGGCCATCTCGGTCGGGCCGGCGGAAACGTGGAGGGCGGAGAAGGTCTCGATCTGGCAGGCGGGCACACACGACAACCCGTTCGGGATGCGGCTGACGACGCTGATGATTGCCAGGCGAATCGCCGACAGCGCGGTGCCGATGTCTCTGCTCGCGGACCATCCGAACGTGCAGTTCAACCTCTACCGCCCCGCCATCGGAACGTGTGAGACGGAAATGCATTGAGAAGCCGCAGTCATTCTATGGAGGCACAATCGATGGGCGTGGACGTCCTGATCCTGAATACGGCCGTCGTGGACCTGCGCCGGCCGGACTTCGACTTCGCCGACAGGCTCGTCGGCAAGGGCGGGTTGGCGAAATGCAAGTCCAAGGACATGCCGACGTATTCTCAGGAGCAGATCAAACAGTGGATTGATGAGGGGTTCGCCACGGCCGGCGGCCCCGGTAATACCGCCCCGCTCATCGCACGGACCGGCCTGAAGGTTGCCGTCGGCGTCAATCTCGGCAAGGGCAGTTACGACGGCCTGGACGCTCAGGGCCGGTACTTCCATGACGTGATGACCGCCAATGGTATCGATATGTCGGCCACGCACGTGCACCCGACCCTGGCGACCGGGACCACGTTCATCCACAGCACCTCCGGCGACGACCGTGGCGGAATCGCCTACTTCCCGAACGCCAATGATGACTTCGACTTCACCGTCTTCCAGAGGGCGGTGGAGCGCCTCAAGCCCAAGATCGTGTACTACATGTACTCGGGCTTATCAGATCGCGGGGATGCCAACGGCGGGGACGACTTAGCCGAGTTCATCCGATGGTGCCGCCGGAAGGGAGCGGTGACCATCGCCGACAGTCACACCCTGACGGGCAATCCGCAGAAGCTCATTGCCGAGGGCAAGCCGGTAAAGGAGTATCGGCTTCTAGAACCCCTGCTGCCGGAGCTGGATCTGTTCTTCACGTCGTCGGATGAGGCGAAACTGATCGAGAATACGCTGGGCCGCAAACCTGCCAAGACCGACCTTAGCGAGCACGCATACAACATGCATTTCCTCGAGCTCCTGACGAACAAGTTCTGGATGGACGACGACCGAACGAAGCTCTTCGGTGTCACGGTCAGCGACGGCGCGTACGAGAAGCACATCGGCCCCGACGGCCAGACCGGCGCTCCGACCAAGGTGACCTCGCGTTTCATGGCCGGAGAGGTCGTCGACCTGGTCGGGGCGGGCGATTCTTTCCGGGCCGGGCTCATCACGTATATCGCACTCAATCTCGATGGCTTCCGGAAAGGCACAATCAACTTCGAGCAGGCCGTCCAGGCAGGCAATCTCTTCGCCTCGCTCTACATCAAGGCCCCGCTCGATGACCGATATGGAAATATCAGAGCCTACGCGAAGATGCTGCAGATCCTTCGAACCAAGGGCGGCTTCAAGAGTTTTGAGAGCCTGCGGCAGGCTCTGAACTGAATGGGAGCGCGATCGATATGGCAAAGAGCAAGACGCACCTCGATTGGCAGGACAAGGTCATCAATCACATGCAGGTCGGCGGCATCGAGACCTCGGTGCTCGACGACGGCCTCGGTAGAGGGACCCGGATCGCCTGGGTCAATACAGGCTCGGGCCTTCGCTACAAGGTGGTGATCGACCGTGGGCTCGATATCGTCGAGGCCTTCCAGAATCAGCACAGTCTCGCGTGGCTCAGTCACGCCGGCGCCACGGCCCGGCGCCCCGACGCGAACAAAGGGCTCGAATGGCTGTGGACCTTTCCGGGCGGACTGCTGACCACCTGCGGACTGACGCATGTCGGCGGGCCGGAAGCCGATGAGTTCGGCGAGCGCGGACTGCACGGGCGGATCAGCAACGTCACCGCGCAGCTCGAATCGGTCGTCCAGCCAAACCTGAACGCGGGTAAGACGGAGATGAGCCTCACGGCCGTGATGAAGCAATCGCGCGTCTTTGGTCCGAATCTGGAACTGCGGCGGACCATCTCCAGCACCCTCGGCCGACCCAGTATCCGGATTCACGACGTCGTGACGAACGTCGGCAATTCCCGAACGCCGCATATGCTGCTCTATCACTGCAATTTCGGCTGGCCCCTCGTGGATCAGGGCACGAAGATCCTGTACAGAGGTACATGCACGTCACGCGGGCTGGACATGGATAACGTCATCTTCAACAGCAGTCACGACTTCCGCACGTGCCAAGGACCGGTGGATCACCATCGCGGTACGGGCGAAGCTTGCGGGTTTATCGATGTCACGCCGGACCGTAATGGCATGTGCAATGTCGGCCTGTACAACGCAAAGCTCGGCCTCGCGGTCGCTCTGCGATACAAGAAGAAGCAGTTTCCCTGCCTGGCCAACTGGCAGCACTGGGGCCCGGGCGAGTATGTAACAGGCCTGGAGCCGGGGACGAATCCTCCCATCGGCCAGGCCGCGGCCCGCAAGCAGAGAAAGCTCATCCACCTCGATCCGGGCAGAAGCCGCACGTACGATCTGGAGATCACCGTGCTGAACCAGGACAAGGAGATCAAGCAGTTCCTGAAGGCGGCAGGTCAGTAAGATGCCGGAGCATACTCTTGTCGGTTTCGGATTCGGCCCGATTCAAGCCGGACTCTTCGCCAAAGAGGCGTTCCAGAGCGGCAACTTCCGCCGGATCGTTATCGCGGAGATCGACCAGCAACTTGTCAGCGCGGTGCAAGCCAACGGCGGCACCTATTGCGTCAATGTGGCTGGTAAACATGGGATCGAGGTGGCCGAAGTCAGCAATGTCGAGCTGCTCAACCCGGCGGACTCGCACCAAGCGACGGCTCTTCGCGGCGCGCTGGCCGAAGCCACGGAAGTCACGACCTGCCTGCCTTCGGTGGCCTTCTATGACTCGGGTGGGGCCGACAGCATCGCGGCATTGATCGCGGAGGGTCTGGCTCAGCACAAGGCGGATGCAACCATCGTCTACGCGGCCGAGAATAACAACCATGCCGCAGAGCTTCTTGGACAAGCCGTGGCGAACAGAAGAAGCGCCCCCCTGCCGCCACGAGTTCAGTTCCTCAATACGGTCATTGGCAAGATGAGCCAGGTCGTGACCGATCCGGCCGAGATCGCCGAACGAGGTCTCGCCCGAATCGCCCCCGGTATCGATCGCGCGTTCCTCGTGGAAAAGTTCAACCGCATCCTTGTCAGCCGAACGACTATCGCCGGATTCGTTCCGGGCATCGAGGTCTTCCTCGAAAAGGATGATCTGCTGCCGTTTGAGGAGGCCAAGCTCTACGGTCACAACGCCATCCACGCCCTGCTGGGCTTCATCGGCACACTCAAGGGGTATGTGAAGATGACCGAGCTGAGCGACGACGAGCCCTTGATGCGCGTCGCACACGAGGCCTTCATCGAGGAATCCGGGGCCGCCTTGATTCGCAAGCACGGCTCATTGGGCGATGACTTATTCACGGAGGCGGGCTACCGGCGTTTTGCCGAGGACCTGTTGGAACGCATGACCAACCCATACCTCGCGGATACGGTCGCCCGAGCCGGCCGCGATGTCGTTCGCAAGCTGGGAATCAACGACCGCATCTTCGGCACCATGGCGTTGGCAGTGGAGCATGGAATCGAACCCTCGAATATGGCGATGGGCGCGATGGCAGGCGTCGCCCTGCTGCTATCCAAAGCGGACGAACACAGTCTGCCACATGAGCTACGAGGGCTGGACTGGCGAATTCTGGATATAGAGGACCTCACCCGGCTGCTCGCATGGGTATGGCGAAGCCCGGATTCCGCGAACGTGCGTCGCCTTGTCGACTGCACGTGCGCCGCCCGAGAAAGTCTTGCTGACCTGTTGGAATAGCGATCACGTGCGTGCTCACGCCGGCGAGCGGTCGTCAGTAGTCCTTGAAGCTCCGCATCCATTCGGGCCAATCTTCCGGCTGGACGCCGCCGGCCCGCGTCCACATGCCGCGCGTGTCGAACTCCTGGTGCCACTTGAGCGTCCATAGCTCCTTCAGGCCGATTTTGCGTGTCGAGAAATCGGCAAAGGCGCCGTTCACGAATCCGCTATGCCTCAACACGCAGAGCATCTTCATCGCGTTGGTGGTCCAGTCCTCGACCTGTCCCTCAAAGTCCGGTGGCCGGTCCATGTGATGGGGGCGCGTATCCCACCAGCGATCGTCGAGAAAGAGCGGTATCTCCGCCGCCCCGGTGACGTCGCGGCGCCTCCAATAGTAGATCGCGGGTTTACCGGCCTCCTTGCCCGGCTGCGGATTGCTGACATACAGGTTGATGCCGTAGCTGCCGTACTCCTCGTAGAAATTCGGACCCCAGGCGACGTGCGAAAACCGCCCACTGCGCGGGCTCGCTTTGGTAGCCGCCGGGCAGAAACAGACCTCCCTCTGCTGGAGATAGTACGGGCGCAGTACGGCCATCCAGCTTGTTTCGGTCTCACTGCCGACGTTCCATCCCCGATGGAAGAAGCCGTTGTTGTCATCCGTGTACATCGAGAAATACAGCGTCCACTGACGCAGGTTGGATTGGCACGCGACCGCCTTCGCCTGTTCCTTGATCCGCTGCAAGGCCGGCATCAAGATCGCCATCAGCAGCGCGATGATCGCAATAACCACCAGCAGCTCAATCAAGGTGAAGCCCCGCTTCAGACTGCATCGCACTCTCGGAGCATCCATCGGCAAGGCTCCTCAGAATCACACAGGGACATCTGAAACAGCGCGCGGCCCCAATACCTGTCGGGCCCTGCGTTGCTGCTCGAGAGCCATTGTACAACCTTCGGTCGGTCCGACACAAGCCGATTCCGACCGCCTGCTCCCCCCCACACTTTTCCTGCGACTTCGGAGCGGGCCTCTCTTATAATGCCGACCCATGGGATCAGAGCAAAGACAACACAGGATGGCCTATGCCTACGCGGCGGTCGCAGTACTCTTCTGGGCTACATCCGCCTCGGCCTTCAATCTGTCCCTGCGTCACGTGGGCGTGCTGCCCCTGCTGTTCTGTGCTTCCGTGACATCGACGGTCATCTTCTTTCTCTACCTTGCTGTATCCGGCAAATGGCGCCTGCTGCGGACGCTCACGACACGAGATTACCTCTGGTCGGCCGGACTTGGTCTGCTGAACCCCTTTCTGTACTATCTGGTCCTGTTCAAGGCATATTCGTTGTTGCCTGCCCAGGAGGCCCAGCCGATCAACTTCGTCTGGCCGCTCACGCTGGTCCTGCTCTCGATTCCTTTGCTGGGCCAGCATATCCGGCTCGCCAGCATTCTCGCAATCCTCCTTAGTTTCAGCGGCGTGGTGGTCATCGCGACCCATCCGAGCAGACCGGCGGATATTCTCGATCTTCGTTTCAGCAGCGGCCCCGGGGTCCTGTTGGCCCTCGGCAGTACGCTGATCTGGGCGCTCTTCTGGATTTATAACACAAGAGACCGGCGCGATGCGGCGGTTCGCCTGGCCGTCAATTTCCTCTTTGCTTCCGGGTACATTCTCGTCACCGTGTTGCTGTTCCGCCGCGCACAGATGGCCCACTGGAAGGGCTTGCTCGGAGGCGTCTACGTCGGCGCGTTTGAAATGGGGATCACGTTCCTCTGCTGGTTGAAAGCACTAAAGAGCGCCAAGACAACCGCCCACGTCGTCAACCTGATTTACCTCGTTCCATTCCTCTCGCTGATCGTAATTCGGCTCGTGGTCGGCGAGCACATCCTTCCCTCAACGCTCGTAGGCCTCGTCCTGATCGTCGCCGGCATCGTTCTGCAGAAGACTCTGGATGTGTAACATTTGACACGGAGGTGTGCACCGCCCGTGTGCGGTTCCGCATTCGCGCCAGACTATCGACCGAGCGCAAGAAAAAGGTGCGCCCCGAGGAGCGCACCTGCTTGTCATCTTGAAAGTCAACTGCGGCTCTATTCGATCTTCAGGTCCGGATTGTTGGGCCCGAAGTGCTTGAGCATGACGATTGGATCGGTCTTCGACAAGTTCTTTATGGTGACGCCTTCTTTCGCGGCTTGCTCCGTGACGAAGAATTCGTCATAGGTAAGCTGGCCGTAGCGAATCATCGTCGGCGTCTCGATGTCCCACACGCCCATCGTCCCGTGCCCCTGCATCATGATGAAGCCGTAGGCGCCACTGTCGGTGATTGTCACGGTCTTGCCCGGAAGCACCGTCAGTTCCTTGGCGCTGAAGGCGGTGGACTTGTAGCAGATCCAGTTTTCGATGTAGCCATCGGCCTGCATCTCCTTGACCGGCCGCACCGGCTTGGGCTGCATGAAGCGATTCTTCGCGAAATTCGGGTCCACGTTGAGGTCCCAGTCGATCACGGCCAGGAGATGATCCACATTCCCGACTTTGTCCTTGGGCGTGTCCTTCCAGAGAAGCTCCTTGGGCACGACCTGGTTGTGCGGAATCGACTCGTACATCGCGAAGACATCCGACGCCTTCTGCGGCTCGTACGTGCAAAGGCTGCCCGGAGCGTGCAGAACGCCGGGAGGGACGTCCCAACCCGTTCCAACCTGTAGGCGATAGGCGGCCGACATCGCGGTAATCTTGTTGTCACCTTTTTCGAAGTCGGCCAGGGCCTGGCGGACCTGTTCCTTCGTGGTTCCCGGATTGAGACCGAAGAAGGTGTACGGATAATCGCCGCCGTGGTTGTTCACTTGCGGCGGGAAGTAGTAAGCCTCCGGCTTGCCGAGTTGCCCCGTCAGTGCCGCGTGCTCATCACGATGGTGGATGTGATGCGGCAGAGCGCCCTGGTTGTCGAAGAACTTCGAGTACATGGGCCAGCGCTTGTGCCCGTTCCAGAGACGATCTCCGATGACCTGGCCTTTGAGCTCTTCCACGGCCTCGCGCAAGAGGACCTGTTCGGCCCGGCCGCCGTCCTCGACGACAATGAAGCTCAGGCCCTCGTTGGGCGACGTCAACGGTCCGTTGTCGGCCGGCGTCGTCGAGGCGAACCACCGTTCGTCAAGGCCGCCGCGCTCGGCCCCGAGCGCGTAGTAGTCATCCGGATGCAGCTTGATGCGCCGGCCCGGCACGCAGAACGATCGCGGCACCCAGTTCGGCGCCAGACGCAAAATCCCCTTGCCCTGCTCCAGGGCCTTTTCAGCAATTGCCTTTGCGGACATAACTCCTTGCCCCTTTCGTAGAAAGACAGCCCCACGGGATCCATAGGTCCCATATCGCCAATCACGTCACGATTTCACATTTTCCCATTTGCCGCTCTTCGCGGAGGCCAGGATGGCATCGCAGACGTACTGTGTCGCCAGGGCCTCGCGGAAACCTGGTGACGCCGGCTCGTTCTTCGCCAGGCTCTCCAGAAAATCCGCTACCTGGTGGACGAAGGTGTGCTCGTAGCCGATCTGGAGTCCCGGCACCCACCAGTGGCCCATGTACGGCATGTCGCCGTCGGTGACGTGGACCGACCGCCAACCGCGGACGATCGACTCGTCGCGATGGTCGAAGTAGCTCAGCCGGTGCAGGTCGTGCAGGTCCCACCCGATGGAGGCGTGCTCGCCGTTGATCTCGAAGGTGTACAGGGCCTTGTGACCGCGCGCGTAGCGCGTGGACTCGAAGTTGCCGAGCGAGCCGTTCTTGAAGCGGCAGAAGAAGGTGCAGGCGTCGTCGATGCCGACCGGCTCGACCTTGCCCGTCTCCGCGTGCATGCGCTGCTTCACGAAGGTCTCGGTCATGGCGCAAACGGACGTGATGGGCCCGTTCTGCCACATGGCCGTGTCGATGCAGTGGGCGAGCAGGTCGCCCGTCACGCCGGAGCCAGCCGCCTTGACGTCCAGCCGCCATGTCGCCATGCCGCCCTGCGGCACGTTCGCCGAGATTGTCCAGTCCTGCAGGAAGTTCGCCCGGTAGTGAAAGATACGCCCCAGCCGGCCATCGTCAATGAGCTGCTTGGCCAACGTGACGGCCGGCACGCGACGGTAGTTGAACGAAACCAGATTAGCGACGCCAGCCTTCTCCACAGCCTGGACCATCGGCTCGGCTTCCGCGCCGGTTCGCGCCAGAGGCTTCTCGCAGATGATCATCTTACCGGCCTGCGCAGCGGCAATGGCGATCTCCGCGTGGAAGTTGTTCGGCACACAGATGTCGACCACATCGATGGTCTTGTCGCCGATCACCTTGCGCCAGTCCGTCGTGTGCGATTCGTAGCCCCACCGATCAGCGAAAGCCTTCGCCTCTTTTTCCTCCAATCCACAGATGGTCTTGAGGACGGGCGCGTACGGCACATCGAAGAAGTTGCTTACCTTGCGATAGGCATTGGAATGGGTGCGACCCATGAATCCATAGCCGATCATGCCAACATTGAGTGGTTTGGTCATTGCCGTAACTCCTTATTGTAGGGTGTGCCATGCACACCATCTTCGCAGCGCCGGGAATGGGGGTGCACAGCACACCCTACGCTGTCCACCCATGCGCGGCCCGGACCTTGAGCATCACGTCGAGGATCTCATTCCAGGTGTCCTGCGTTTCGAGCATCGCGTTGGGGAACATGCAGCCGTCCCAGCAGATATGCTGAATACCGCGCGCCGGGGCGTCCTTGAGCCAATAGCCGGCACAGCGGACGATGTCGAGCTTGCCGTTCGGGTCGCCGGCCGGGCAGTGTTTGCCCGTCTTGTCGTGCGAGCCGGCGCCGTGCACTTCGCCGTCGTTCTGCGCGACGTGAAAGTCGATCGTCCAGGGCCGCAGCTTATCGACCATCGTCTCGTAGGCGGCGTAAAACTCGTCCTCCGAGTAGCCGGGTTGCAGCAGCGCGTCTTCCGGCGAATTGTAGCCCATCAGGTACAAGTACGTGTGGGCCATATCGGCCTGGAACCCAAGGGTCTCCGGCATTCCGACGGCTTCCAGGAGATTGAGCATGGCCCTCCAACTGTGTAGTCCCGCCCAACAGATCTCGCCCTCGGCGGCGAGGCGTTCGCCGTGATCGGCGGCGATTTTGGCCGCTTCGCGGAAGGTCTCGGCGATCTTTGCGGTGTTCGCCTTCGGGTCTTCTCTCCATTTTTCCACGCCGAATTCTGCCGAATCGATCCGGATCACGCCGTATTTGCGCACGCCATGCTTGTTGAACACGCCGGCGATGCGGCACGCCATCCGCACGGCGTCGAGAAACTTCTCGCGGGCCGCTGCATCGCCCATCGCCGAATCACCGACCGTGCCGCCCCAAACCGGGGCAACAAGCGAGCCGACGTTGAAGCCGTACCCTTGAATCAGGTCGGCAATCTTCTTCAGCTCGTCGTCCGTAGCGTTGGGGTCGGTGTGCGGCAGGAACAGGAAGTAGTCGATCCCGTCGAACTTCTGACCGTTCACCTCGGCGCCCGCGGTCAACTCGAGCATCCGTTCCAGACTGATCGGCGGCTCCTGGCCCGGTTCATTGCCTTTGCCGACCAGGCCGGGCCACATGGCGTTATGAAGCTTGGGGAGAGGATTTGAACTCATTGTAGCCTCCTTGACGATTGAAATCTCGGGAATGTCATTGCCAGGCGCGCAGCGATGAAGCCATCTTCATCCCATGGGTGGGAGATGGCCTCGCTACGCTCGCAATGACATTCTTCACATTTGCCACTTCACAAGTGCCTCTCATCATTATGCGGCTGCTTCCCATCCCTCCCGGATGGTCTTGTAGCCAAACTGGTAGCATTCCTCCGGACTGGCCGACAGCTCGCGCCACACGCAGGTCGTCGCCGCCAACTCCGGCAGGCTCGTCCCGAACGCCTCGATGGTGAGCCATTGGTCGTAACCGCCCGCCCGCAGCGCCTTGAAGATCTCGCCGAACGGCACATGTCCCTTACCCGGTGTGCCGCGATCGTTCTCGGAGATATGCACGTGCCGAATCGCGCTCAGGTTCCTCGTGATGCAGCCGACGGGGTCCTTCTCCTCGATATTGGCATGGAAGGAATCGTACATCACGCCGAAGTTGGGGTGGTTCACCTGCTTGGTGTACGCGGCCGCGTCGTCCATGGTATTGAGGAAGTAGCACTCGAAGCGGTTCAGGCATTCGACGGCGAGTTGCAGGTTTGCCTGCTTCGCGTAGTCGGCGACCTGACGATGGACCTCGGCGGCCCGCTGCTTCTCTTCCGCCGTTGGGCCCTTGCCGCTGAATTTTCCGAGCGGCTGATAGAACGGCCCGGCCAGAACCTCCGACCCGAGCGCCGCGTTGCAGTCAATCACCCATTTGAGATACTCGACGGCCCCCTGCCGGTGCTTGGCCTCGGCGCTGATGGGGTTATGCTCCTCGTCCGGCATGACCGTGCAGCTCGTGCACTGGAGGCCGTTGTCCTTGAGAGCCTGAGCCACCTTCTTGTAGTGGGGCACGTCCCCGCCGAACAACGGGACTTCCACGCCGTCATAGCCGGTCGCCTTCAGTTTGCCCAATATCCCAAAGTGCTTCTCCTCCACAAACGGCGTCCACAACAGCAGATTGAATCCGACTTTCATAGAGACTCCCGACAACGAATGGGTAAATGGGTGGATGGATGGAAGGGGTGATGCCTGAGTGCGTATATGCCTGAATGCACCGCTGGATACATGCGTAGTCACCACACGAACGACCCATGATGAGCGGGGCCCGCTGGCCCCCTGCGATGCCCTTCTAACGCTCCCGCGGGAGCCTGTCAACGGTTTTTTGGTGGCCGTCCGGCGTCCAGCGAGGAAATCCAAGGCGTCGGTTGCGAGGTTGCTGGTGCAGTTCCATGCCGATGAAGGCAAGTCGTGGCTGGACGAATGCTCCCATTGCCGCAGTATGAGTCACAAGCCGCATGATCGTGTTGGTTCTGGATCAGCCCATTTGCCGCTTCGTACTCCAGGTTACTCATTCCCCCGGCGTTCCGCCTGTTGCCGCACTCGGACGCCAGGCCGAGGCATTGGACCACGTGCCGGGATCGGCGAGGGAATCCGCGATCTCCAGCGAACGACCGCCGCCGTCGGTGGCGGAGTACCAGGCATCGTTGTACCGGAAATCGTGGATCACTGCACCCACGGCGTCTTCGAGGACCAGGCGTTCGCCGCCATTGTCGAGGTTGCCTTCATATTGGCCGGCCACGGGGACATCCGCACCATAAAGCCCGGCGAAGGTTGTCGTATCCCTGACCACCACGACGGAGGTCTGCGGCGGAAGGTCCATACTCGGGCAGGTGAAGCGGACGCCACGGGTGAAGGCGACATAGTTGATGTTGATGGTCTCGTCGCCGATATTCGTCAGTTCTATGAACTCAGCGTCGGGGTCCTGCGGATGGTACATCATCTCGGTGATGCGCAGATTCTCAGCCACAGGCCCTACGGCATACACCGCCTCGTTCAGGGCGCTCCACTGGCCGTCAAAGACACGCGATTTGACACGTTGGCTTTGCGTCAGCAGGATCGGCCTCGTATGGACCTGAGCCGTAGGGGCAAGCGTCGGGTCAGGATCTTCGGCATAATCCTGTAGGCCTAACAATTGCCCCGAGAAGATGAAATAGGGATCATCTTCGGTGGCGCGGTAGTTGAGGGCATGTACGGCCAGGATGTTCTTGCCGACCTTTAACTGATCCATGTGTTCGCTGATGTCGAAAACGATGTGATCCGCGATCCTGCTGCGCTCTACAGTACTGACGCTGTTCCAGCGGAGCGAATCGGGTCTGCCGTGGGACGCGATTTCCGTCCCATTGAGATAGGCCACAAAGCCATCGTCGCAGCGAACGCGCAGATAGAGGAATTGAAGCTGCAAATCCTCAGGCTGGGCATAGAAGGGTATGCGGATGTAGCATGAGCCGTTTTGCCCAAGCATTTCGTCGGTCACATTATAGGTAATCACTGGGCCGTAGCCGCCCCTCTCGCCGGAACCGGGCGGATAGAAGCCTACCGCTCCGGCGCCATCGTCTTCCGTGGGCGTTCCGTGGGTCCAATGCGCATCGTCGTAGGGCTCAAACGCGCCCTGCCACTGCGACCCGATGTCCTCCGTGGGAACGAGGACTCGCTTCAATACCTCGTCTGAAACCAGGGTGAGAACCATGCCCGATTCTCTGCGGGGCCTGCGTCGAGGGTCTGTGCCATCCGTGGTGTAATACACCGTACCAGCGTCGTTGGGATTGACCAGATTCAACAGGGCCCCGTTCGGGACATGCCCTCCGCGCTGGTCCCGCCCGTCAACCCGAAAGGCCGGTGGATCGACAGGCGGATACCACCCGTGATTCTTCAATTGGTTGAGCACGATATCCGTGCGCACGGCGAAGTACTCATTCACCAAACGATCTACTTCGGCCTGCCAATGCTGCCGCGTGTAGGGCGGCCCCCAGCCGCCTGTGGCGTCGCCCCAGCGGGCCGATTCGCCCACAATGGCGCCGTAGATCTCTGCCGCACGATCCAGATACCGCTGCGTGGTCTTGTCCTTGGTCAGCACGCCGTCGTGGAAGAAGTGGTGGTATATGCGGTCTGCCAGGAGCAATCGAAACTCTTCATTCTCTGAAAGGCGGTCCATCAAGGTGTGAGGATTCCAGACACCGATCACCGGGACGCGATTGACGGTCGGCTGTTCCAGGGACCATTCCACATCCCAGGGAATGACCACAAAGGGACAGCCGGATTCACCCCTGCGTGCTGCATAGAAATTACGGGGCGTGTAAGAGTCGCCCAGGAAGACCGGCGCATCGCGACTGCCCACATAGTAGATCATGAGCATATAGTCAATCATGGCTGGGACGTCGATATAGTCCTGCATGGTCCTATAGGCGTTGTAAGAGGTCAGATCCATCTCGGACAGCATGAACAGATCGTTCCACGCCTGAATGGCTTGCTCGCCGCCGGACTTGACCTGCATATCCGTGCTGGCTCCATAGCCGCTCGGGGCCTCGAGCACCTGGTAGTCTTCCTTGTCCCCTCCCAGATGGTCAGCCGCAAACGTCTCATCGGGCCGTTCGGTCATGATGTAGAGTCCCCAGTACAGCCCATTGATATATACCTGGATAGGCCTGCCATGGGGCGTCAGGTGCTGCATGTCACGCACGGTGTCCCGGGCAAAGACATCACGCAGATAGTCGGCATGACGGGCCCCGCTCATGCCACTGTGGCCGGTCCAGGAGTAGTTCCAGATCGAGCGCAGAGCCAGGACATTGAAGGTTTGTACATCCGTGTCGGGAAATAGCGGATAGTCCAGCTTCGCGGGACCGTACTCGCGTCTGAAGATCACGCGCAGGGCGTTCTTGGGATTCTGCGATCTGCTGTAGGGTCCGCCGTGGATGCGCAGACCTGCGTTGACGCCGAAGTGGTTGCCCGTATTCGGATCGATCCACTCCATGGACGTTGCCCGCTCCCACTGGTCACCATATTGAGTGGGATTGGCATAGATGCCGTCTCCCTCAAAGAAATCCGCATTGGGGATCACGAGGCAAACCGACGGCGTGGACTTAAGGTCGTCTTTGATCGTGGCGCTGTAGGCGGGGTTGTCCACGACATCACCGTCCATCTCATAGTCTGCAGAGCGCCAACCCCATCTGGAAGGGAATCCATCCGGCCGCCGCGGCTGACGAATCACATCGTCCAGGTAGAGATAGGTATGTGAGACGATACTGGAATTCTTCCAGCCGGACTTGATCGCCACGGCTCGTACACAGGCGGTCGTGCTGATCTGGATCGGCCCGGTGTAACGCCGTCCTATCAACTGCCCGGTGTGTTCATCCCGTGCGTGCGGCACATCGGCATTCAACGTATACCAAATCTCGGCGCCTGGCGTGCTGGTGCTCAGAACCAAAGAGAAAGGCCCATCATAGAAACCACGGTCGACACTGAACCGCACGGGCCGCACGATGCCCAGATACGCTTCGCTATTGGCCTGGCCCGGGGTGGGGCTGAGCATGTAGCCCCACGCAGTGCTGGTTCCAGGTTGACGTCCATACGAGATATCCGCATATTGTGTGTTGAACTGGATGCGGTCTATCTCGCTTGCCCCATCCGCAGCCGTCAAGACCACAGCTTCTCCATCGGCATCGAGGCTGAAATTGGCGTGCAATTCCGCAGCCACACTGTTCGATGCCGAGGCCCAGATGATGACATAGCCGCCGGGCAACAGCGTAGTAAGATCCGGTCGGTCATTGGGGAACCGCCACTTGGTGACATTGTCAAGCTTGTCTGAAAGGTACAGGCCGGCCAGCGAAACCGTTTGGCTCGACGGGTTGTGCAGCTCGATCCAGTCCCACTCCTCGCCACTGTCCGAGAGGACCGCCCCGCTGTTAGATGCCATGAACTCATTGATCACCACCTGTTGGCCATGAGCCGGGCCGGCTCCAACGGAAGCGATGAGAATCAGGAAACAGGTCACAAAACTGCGATTGGCACCCATCTTTTTCCTCCAGAGCAGCGGTGGTCATTACCAACCAGCGTGATCTGTCATTATAATCCATCTATTAACATTTCGCCAGGCATTTCGTCCCTGACGGCGAGCGAGAAATTGCGTGCAAACCGCACGGGGGCGCGTATAATAAGGGCCATGAAACTGCCAAAACTGAAAGAAGCTGATCGATATCAAGGGCTGTACGTGTTCGATTTCGGCGACCACGCGGGCGTGGGATTTACGGCCGATGAAGTCGCCGAACTGCTGGACAGCGAACGGTACACAGGGGGCAGGGTCTACAAGATCCACCGGGCGTATCCCGACGGCCGGATGGAACTGCGGGGCGTACCGGCGGCGAAGTTCCAACTGGAAGCCGGCATGTTGTTCTACTCAAACGATGAGGCGACAGCGCGGGGCGATTTCAAGCGGCTGGTGGACTTAGCCGTGCGATCGGCTCCGCCCTGCCGGGCCAAGGTGCATCTGGCGAAGTATGCCCAGGATAAGTACGCCGTGGCGGTGATCTATCCGGCCGAGCGGGATGATGATATGAGCTCGTGGATGCTGGAGGGCGAGTATCGCACCGCCGGTGCGGCTGAAGGCGGGGTCGGGGCCGTCGTGCGATACTATCAGGATCAGCCGGAGATTCTCGACAGGCATCAGTTCTTTGAGGCCGGCGATACCGTCAGCAGGACCGGCGAGGAACTGCTGGCAGCCGTGGCTCGTGTCGTACAGCGGTGACGGGCGGAGACCATGCGATATCGGAACTTGAAACTGAGCAGATTCTCGCGAAAGCGACCGAACAAAAATGCGCTGCGCCTCGGTTTCGCGGGTGCCATCCTCTTGCGATGGTTCGGCAGACGATCATCTTGCGTTACGACTGACGATCTTGGGAGGCACGAGTACGCGACGAGCACGCAGCGCATAGGAATTCGGTTCACCGACCGGATTCGTGATACCTTCCGGTTCCGCTGGATCCGGAGGGCCTCCTGACGTCGCCCAGCAGATCCGCCTGCGAGGCGACCCTCGATATAGTCCCACAACCGTAGGTCCCACGGGCGAATGACGGGCTCACAACGGGAATGACACTGCTGCCCAAGCTTTGCATCCAGATCCGTGCGACCTCAGACCGCTCCACCCGGACAACAGCATCATTCCACAGGGGTCGAAAGCACCAGCTTCTCAGAACAGCTCTCGCTGAACAGGGCCGGTAACTCACTACAGAGATAGTGGTGCACTCGACCAGCCTCCTTGCACCTTGACGAAGAGCTTTCTATCCCATGATAGCTCGATTCCTTGCTCGTGCTTCATTGACCACTCATCTGTAATACATCATCGGACATTCAGCCTTTTCCGTAAATAAGCACTCTTCTGGCTGCAAGCGGCTTTATTTCAGGGAGACCGGCGATTAGACCGGTAACGGAGCATACTGACCCGGGATTTCCCTAGGTTCTTGAGTATCGGAGGCAGTTCTGAACTCGTTGGTCGGCGCATCGGGCAGGCGCCCGCCCGCTGGACACCCGATCTGGAGGCGCACATGTGAGGAGGCACACGCTTGTCGCCGGGGTGACGACTATGTTTGACCTTGGATGGCTGATCGCTGGTCGATTATCGGGCGAATGCGGGCGCGATCGATACCTGTGCCCGGTCTATCCGGCTGCCGACACCTGGCTTTGTCGCACGGTCAGTGCGGGTGGCCGCAGAGTATCACATCGCTGCTGGGGCAGCGGCGATCACCCGGATGTCGTCGATATAGATCGTTCCCGTGCCGTCCGGCGTGGGTTTGTCGCGGTCACCCATACCGATATACAGGGTCTTGACGGCGGTCACATCCACGCCGGTGGCGATGACGTCGGCCAGTGCGATGCTCCACTCGGCCCATTGCGCACTGGTCACGGGTTCGCCATCGGGGTGTTTGATAACGCCGGTGCGGTTGGCCTTATCCCGGATCGCGACGTACAGTTGAGCCGGGTCGTTGCTCGCCCTGCCGCGGACGTGCAGGACCAGCGTGTCAACGCTGTTGACCGTCCAGTCCTGTGGGCTGTCCCAAGTCCGCTCGGCCTCCGAATACCACGGCGAGTCGGCGTTGCTGTAGTCCATCGGCATGGACTGATAGCCGCTGTGGACGATCTTCTGTTCCGCGAACGGCGCCTCAGGGTAGCCGACGTAGGAGCCGGTGTTGTTCGTCAAGCCGTCGAGCCAGGTCTGGAAGATCGTCTGCTCGGCGACGATGTCATCCGTGTAACTCTCGAAATCGTCGATCACGAGGAAATCGGCCGTGCTGAAGCTCCAGGTCGCACCCTTCCAGGGGCTGTCCGCATCCGCCTCATTCACCTCATCCACGCGCCAGTAATAGGTCTTGCTCCACTCCAATGGGCCGGGATCAAACGTGGTCACATCGGCCGCCTGGCGGCCCTGGTAGATGCCGGCCGTTGAGGTGTCGGCATCCGTCACGGCGTCGGAGTCCTCGCCGAAATACACATCATGATGGGTGGCCTGCTCGCCGGCTACCCAAGTGAGCAAAGGCATCTGCGGCGCATTGACGCCCGTATTTGCCGGATAGGATCGCGTGGCCCGCAGGGGTAGTTGCAGCGGGCCGGCCGGGATGATCTGCCTGCTGATCGAGGGACTCTGCCACGACAGCCGTGCTTCAGCGCTGCCGCCGCTCTCGTACCAGTCCATCTGCACGAGATAAATCTGGCCGGCAATCAGATCGACAGTTGCCACATCGTCCGTACTACCATGGTTTGTCCAGTTATCGATCATGAGCCGGCCGTCGAGCCACAGTCGGACCCCGTCGTCACTGGTGGTAATCAACTGGTATGTCTCGCTGAATGGGGCCTTGAGGTCCGCCGTCCACTGCGCCGAGACGCTGTCGCTCAGGCCGGGGACGATCTCGTTGCTGCCCCAGCCATGGTCGATCGAGTCTTCGACGCGCTCTACCACGGGGGCGCCCGTCAGATCGACGCCCTGGAAGTACCGGGCCTGAACGCCGACGCCGGGCCCGACGGTAGTGAAGCTCCATACGGGCCCTTCGTGCACCACTCCGCCCGCATCATGCTCGTCAATCCGCCAGTAGTAAGTCGTATTCTCGGCCAGGGTTCCGGGATCGTGGGTCATCACGATCTGGTTGCCCTTGAACGCGCTCGGATCCCCAGCAACGACGGCCGCTTTGTCCGTGCCGAGGTACACGTCATGTGACTTGGCGCCCACGCCGGCCGTCCATGCGAGGCCTGTCTCGACGTCGACGCCGTCAAGACCATTCCATGGTTCCGGTGCATAGGCGGTGGCCGGTGCGGAGGTGAAAGACCATACGTCTCCAGCATAAATCGTGGCGCCGTCGAGGCCCACTTCGTCGATCCGCCAGTAATACGTGGTTGCCGGCGTGAAATCCCCCGTATAATAATACAACGTCGAAGTCAAAGGTAGCCGGATCCTCTGCTCGGCGGCACCCAGCGTCGGGCTGGTCCCGACATACACGTCATGCATGGCGGCTGCAGCGCCCGGCGTCCACTGAAGCAACGGTGTCGCCACGTTCTTGGCGCCATCAGCCGGCGCGGGGGCCGCGGCCTTCATCGGCCCACGGTCGAAGGTCGCCGTGACCAGCTTGCCTGAGACCTCCGACGTAACAGCGTATCCAATGTAGAGGTTCTCGGGGACCCCTGGGGCCGTCTCGCTGTAGTGCTCCGTCCACTCCTTACCGTCGGGCGAGAAATAGCCAATGAACGTATCTCCGGTTCGCTCGATCTTGACCCAATAGGGCGCGGTTATTTCTCCGGTGCTCTCATCTTCTGCGGCAGCGCCGGGCAGGGTCCGGCCCCAAAGGGTAATGCCGTGGTCCTTGGTGTCTGTATTGGCACTGACTCCCATAAACACGTACGGCGATTGGGGCGCGAGCATCACGCGAATCATCACGCCCGCCATGGACCAGTCAGCTAACGGTGGGTCCAGACTGACAACCCGCGCGACCAGCTCACCGTCGCCCGACAGCGTCTTGTACACGAACTGGAATTGGTCGGTGTTGCCGCGAATGCCGGTACCGTCGCCCTGGATGGTCCACGTTTGTGTCGTCTCTTCGTATTGAGCGTTCCCGGCCGTCGCCGGGCCGCCGATATCGCGGCTTGTCCAGCCGGCCGGCAGTTGCCCGAGAATGGGGGCGGCGATACCAATCGATAGAAGCAGAGAAATCAGAACGGTTCGTTCTTTACGCATGATGGGCCTCCTCGAAACAGGCAAACACAGTTTTGGGCGGACCTCCCCGGGAACTCGAAAAGAACCTCCAATGCCAACGCCGTATTACAGACTCGACCAACTCTTCTTATACCACAATTATGCCCTCAGATCAAGAGGAATCCCACCCGGGATTGTGGCCATCGCATCTGGATTCGACGGACAATTCAGCCTGTCCGGCTATCTTGTGGCGGCCTTCTGCGTCAGGCGGACGAGCTCGACGACGGAGTTGACCCCGGTCTTGGCCAGGATGTTCGCGCGGTGGAAATCGACCGTCTTCGGACTGATGCCGAGTTCGTACGCGATGGTCTTGTTCGCTTTGCCGGCGATCAGATGTTTCATGATCTCGCTCTCTCTCCGCGTGAGGAGCCGGACTCGTGATTGGACGTCCTGTCGCTCCCTGCGCGATCGCCGGGTGCGTGCATCCAGGTTAACGGCCTTCTGGATGCTGTCGAGCAGGACCTGGTCGCGGAAGGGTTTTTCGATGAAATCCAGCGCGCCGGCTTTCAGGGCCTCCACGGCCATGGGTACGTCACCATGGCCTGTGATAATGATCGTCGGGATCTCGAGGTCCAGTTCACGCAGCTTCGCCTGCAGCTCGAGCCCGCTCATGCCGGACATGCGAACATCGAGGACCAAGCAGCCCGGCTGCGACGGGTCATAGTCTGAAAGGAACTGTTGGGCGCTGTGGAAGGTTCTGACCTCCAGCCCGATATCGCCAATCAGCAGACGCAGGGATTCACAAATCGCCTCATCATCATCCACGACGAAGACTATGGGATCTTCCATCTCCATGGGTGGCTCCTTCAACAGGAAGTGTAAATCGGAACGTCGCCCCCGGGCCCTCCCCGGACTCGACCCACAGCCGGCCGCCGTGTGCCTCCACGATTCGCCGGCTCAAAGAGAGCCCGATTCCCAGGCCCTGATCCTTGGTGGTGAAGAAGGACTCAAAGATCTTCTCCAGCAGGTCGGGTGAAACCCCGCGGCCGGTATCCGTCACGGCCACTTCCACCTCGCGATCGTTCAATAGACCACTCGATATCGTCAGTGTGCGAGAGCGGATATCCGTATCACTCATGGCCTCGATCGCATTCCTCATGAGATTGAGCGCGACCTGCTCGATCTCGACGCTGTCCCCTTTGGCCGTCGGCAGATCGGGCGTGAGGTTCGCAATCATCGCAACGTCGTGCTTGGAAGCCTCGCTGTGCAGCATGTGGATCGCGTCCCTGAGGATGCTTTGAAGATCCAACGCAGCGCGTTGGGGCTCGCGCTTGGCGATCAGGCCGCAGATCCGTTTGATAATACCGGCGGCTCGCTCCGCCTGGACGGCAATCTGATCGATCGAATTCCGCAAGGTGTCGATGGGAAAGTGCTCTTTTCGCGAGAGCCGCAGACAGGCGTTCGAGTAGTTCAGGATGGCGCACAACGGCTGATTGAGTTCATGGGCCAAGCCGGAGGCCATCTCGCCAAGCGTCCTGGCGTGCCAGGCACGCGTCAGTTCGGCCAGATGCTGCTGGGCCTGCGTCTCGGCCTTCTTGCGTTCCGTGATATCGCGGACCACGGCGAGAATACGCCGTTCGCCGCCGATCACCGCGCTCTTCAGGTTCACTTCCTCCCAGAAGGTCTCCCCCTTTCGGTTTCGGCTGAGCCATTCGAATAGCTGAGAGCCCTCTTCGTCGGCCTTGCGGATCCATGTCAGGGCGTCCCGCTCGGAGTATGGGGATTCGTCGAGACTCAGGTCCGCGACGTTGAGCTGAAGCGCTTCTTCGTAGGAATATCCGTACAACTGCAGCATCGTCTGGTTCACATCGAGGATTTGCCCGGTGACTGGGTGGTGAATGAAGATCGCTTCGTTCGCGGCATTGAAGATCTCGCGGTAGTTCCGCTCGGAGGCGCGTAGCGCCAGTTCCGCCCGCTTGCGCTCCGTGATGTCCGTCACGGTTCCGAGAATGGCTTGCTCTCCCTCGTACTGGATCAGGCGAGTCGTTAGAATCGCCTCGATTCGCTGGCCCTCCTTTGTGATCAGCGCATACTCGACGGGAGGAACCTCTTGCCCTGTCATATGAGCAGAGAAACTCTCTCTGATGCCCTCTCGGCATTCGGGTGATATCAGGCCCAGAAAGTCGAAAGCTGGGTCACTGAACTCTTCTCGTCTGTACCCCATAACCTGCTCACATCTTGCGTTGGCGTACACCACGCGGCCCGCTTTGTTGATGAAGATCATGTTTGGCGAATGTTCCGCGAGATTTCGGAACTTCTCCTCGGACTCCCGGAGGGCCATCTCGGCTTGTTTGCGCTCGGAGATGTCGACAACAATCCCCCGAAGTCCGATGGGCGTGCCGTTGCGAACGATCGGTGCGCTGTACAGGAGCACGGGAAACGCGCTGCCGTCCTTCCTCAACGCTATGTAGTCGTGATCCGGGAACGGTTCGCCGACAAGCTTCTTGGCTACGTTCCGCTTGGCCCTTTCGCGGTCGGCGGGGACGAACATCTGCAGCATATTCGTCCCGGGGACCTCCTGCTCCGTGTAGCCGAACATCTCCAGGGCGGCCCGGTTCGCGAAAGTGAAGTTCCCTTGCGTATCCATCTCGAAGACCGTTTGCGGTAGAAGCTCGGCCAATTCCCGAAACCGCACTTCGCTTTCCATCAAGGCCCGCTCCGCCCGCTTCTGCTCGGTAATGTCCTCTACCGTGCCCTCATAATACAGGATGTTGCCCTCCGAGTCGCGGACGGCGCGTGCATTCTCGCGGATGAACAGGGACGTGCCGTCCTGTCTCGTCCAGGCTGACTCAAATCCCATGATCCGGCCCTGCGATTCGATGAGCTGTTTGAAATCCGTCCTGGCGTAACCGGGCTGATATCCTTGCCGTTCGACGTTGCGTTCGGCCAGTTCTTCAAAACAACGATGTCCGAGCATCCGCACGAGAGAGGGATTGGCCAGAAGGACACGGCCGTCGGGGGTGGTTCGATACAGCCCAAGCACCGCGTTCTCGAAGATGCCTCGGAATTGTCCCTCGCTGATGCGCAGCGCCTTCTGCGACTGTTTGCGTAACAGGGCGTTGGCAAAGATCTCGCCTACCAATCGCAAGCGCTGGACGAGGTCGTCGGGCCAGTCCCGCGGTCTGTGGACGGTAGAGAACGCCATGCCTCCGATCCTCGCGCCGCCGACGACGAGCGGGAAGGCCAGGATGGATTGGATGCCCTCCTGCCGGCAGTACTGCTTCTCGCTCTCGGCCTCCTGCGGAGCGTCCTCAACGCGTGCATAGACCACGAGTTCTCCTTGCAGCAGTCTTTCCAGAAACCATCGAAATGACTGCTTCATCCGGGATGTCGAGGCTGGGGGCAGGCCGGGGGCCGCCCAGGCGTGCGTGATTGCAATGTCAGCCCCGTTGTCGGAGAACCGGACAACGCTGCTGCGGTCGATCCCGAGCAGTTCCCCGATCCGGCCGAGCCAGTGCTCGATCTGGCTGTCGATCTCAGCATCGGGGAGATTCACGAACGTAGCCGAGAGGTCCGACAGAAGGGTCTCGAAGACGAGTCGTTCCTTCAGTGCATCGGCCGACCGTTTCCGTTCGAGGGCGTTCGCGAGGATGTCCGCGACCGTCTTCACTAAGGATATGGTCTCCTCCGACCACGAACGCTCCTCGCGGACGGTGGACAATCCCAAGAAGCCGAAGAGCTGCCCTGCGATTGTGATCGGAACGCTCAGGACGGACTTCGCACCCATGGATTCGAGCACCTCTTTCCCTTCGGAAGCCTCGTCTGGAAGATCGCGCACACTCGGAATGTTCAGCAGTCCGGCGTTCAAGAGTTGGTCGGTGCCCCATGGGAAGCGATCGATCTCCATATCGCATCCCAACCCGTGCCCCGGATTGACTCCGTCCGCACACCACCCATGCATCTTGCTCACTCTCGCGTCACCCTCTTGGAGCATGTAGACATAACTCCGATCCGCCCCCGTGAAGCATCCTACACGTGCCAAGGTTTGGTCAATCTCGGCCTCGATCTCCTCAGCGCGCAGATTCACGAAGTTTCTTGATACGCCGGCGACGAGTTCCTCGAATTGCAGTCGGCGTCGCAACTGTTCTTCGTCGCGCTTCCGCCCCGTGATGTCAAGCGCCAACTCCCCC